>Ga0182748_1000021_pt1 | contig 292750 bp, 280 predicted proteins | sample eDN3rd37CKraftOP_FD_128877 | JGI IMG/M metagenome (GOLD analysis project Ga0182748, IMG submission 128877) | Enriched Organic Plus compost microbial communities from Emeryville, California, USA - eDNA 3rd pass 37_C Kraft OP (version 2) (version 2) ... | reverse complement strand
AGAATCTTTCAATGCAAAGATAAAAGCTTTCAGAAGTCAGTTTAGAGGTGTAGGTGACATCAATTTCTTCCTGTTCAGATTGACCAAATTATTTGCGTAGTCCACAGGTTTTGAAACTGATCCATTTAAACAAGAATATCTGAAAATAAAAGGTTTATATAAAAAAAGCCCGAAACCATGTTTCGAGCTTTCGTACCCGGAGCCGGAGTCGAACCGGCACGGTTTCCCACTGGTGTTTGAGACCAGCGCGTCTACCAATTCCGCCATCCGGGCATATCCGTTTGGGATGATGCAAAAGTAGGTTTTTTATTGATAAGGAGAAAACTTTTTGAACAAATTTAACACCCTTAACAATAGTGCTCTGACATACAGCCAAATAATTTTAGGCTAATCACTGATAAAACTCGCCTTTACGGTTATATTCGCGGTTTTCTTACGCGAAGTCGTATTAAAGGCCCCACCCGAAGAATATTCTTCATTGTCATTTTGACCGGTGATCTGAAATATTCCGAGATCTGCTTTCACCAGATCGCCCAATGAAGCACTGGATTCTTTGGCAATATTTTCCGCGCGCTGATGCGCATTTTTCGATGCTTGCGAAATCAGTTCCAATTTTAGGTCTTCCAATTTAGAATAATAATAATTTGGCGTGCTTGAACTGAGCTCTATTCCTTTCGAAATCAACGTGGAAATCTCCCGTGAAGCATTGTCAACTTTATTCAGATCTCTTGATTCTACACTTACGGTCTGCGACAGTGTATACCCCGAAAAGGTGTTATAACCATTCCCCTTACCATCCGTGTGGTATTCAAAATCTTTAGCAATATTGACCGCTTCAAAGCGAATTTCCTCAGGTTTTATTCCCTGTTGAACCAGAAAGTCACGTACCAGGTTACGATCTGTTGCCAACTGCGCAGACGCAGCACTTAATTCATAATTCTTTCTGCTGAAAGTAGCATTCCACTTGACCAGGTCTGATTCAAAATCCTTTTTTGCATTGCCATTGACCGTAATTGTCTGCGTCGATTTAAATTTATACCGATATGCACTGCCAAAAATCCATGCAGCCAACAAAATCACAGCGCCTGCTATGACCGAAACAATAATAGATGATGATTTCATAACCAGTTTTTTATGTATTCGTAACAATGAATATACCAAAAAAACAACGATGTTTTATTTTTTATGGATAAATTGCAGCAAAAAGTATTACGATATGAATAAAAGAAATATCTGTATCTCCTTCTGTTTTCTCGCTGCCCTCACGGTGCAAGCGCAAAAGAAACCTTTGGATCATACGGTATATGATAGCTGGCAGAGCATATCATCTCCTTACATCAGTAAATCCGGTAAATTTGTTCTCTTTCAAGTGATGCCTCAGGAGGGCGATAATCAACTATTTCTGAAAACAAAAGATAATAAAGAACTGATTCAGATCCCGCGCGGCTATAATGCCAAGCTCAATGACACAGAGAATCACCTGATCAGTTTGATAAAGCCGCCATTCGCAGCAATACGGGAAGCAAAAATCAAAAAGAAAAAAGCGGATGAGTTTCCAAAAGACTCTCTCGCAATCTATGATCTGACAAATGCTTCGTTGATCAAGTTTGCTGCAGTCAAATCGTATAAAATTGCCGAAAAGAACAACAATTTCGTTAGTTTCCTTTTTGATAAAGAGACAGGAGACAAAACATTTTCAGCTAAAAATACTGTAGATTCAGACCAAACCAAAAAACAAAACAACGACAAGAAGAAAAAAACAGTTGCAACGCTGACTGTCTATAACCTTGTTTCGGGAGACTCTCTACAATTCTCTTCGGTAGACCAATATGCATGGAATAAAGATGGGACTAAGCTCGTCTTCTCGAAAAAAACCGATGTTAAAGACAGCCTATCCAAGGAATCAGGCGTTTATTTATACGACGTTGCAAGTAAAAATTTAAAGAAAATATCAAACGGAAGGGGCGAGTACAAAAACTTTAGCTTCGACGAGGCAGGCAACCAGCTGGCTTATCTTGGGGATCTTTCCAAAGAAAAAGCATTGGTAAAAAATTATAATCTCTATTATTACAGTGCTAGTGCTGGTGTAGACACCGCTCAGTATCTAGTGACCAAAAACAGCAGTGGTATGCCTGCAAATTGGGCGGTCAGTGGCGATGGGGATATACGATTCAGCAAAAATGGTGAAAAGCTGTTTTTCGGCATTGCACCAGTTCCTCGCGTCAAAGATACCACGCTCGTCGAATTTGAACACGCTAAAGTCGATGTCTGGAGTTGGCAGGATGACTATCTGCAGCCCATGCAGCTAGTCAATTTAAAGAAAGATCTGTCCAGGAACTTTCTGGCGGTTATCTATCCCAAAAACAGCCGTTCCGTCATACCGCTCACAGACGAGACCTTTAACTCTACCTCCTTAACGCACGATGGCAACGCAGAGTACATGCTGGCACGAACTGATTTCGGTAAGCGCATCGAAAGTCAATGGAAAGGTGGCACAAGAGATGATATCTATCTTGTTTCAACAAAGACCGGCCAGCGGGAGCTGATCCTCTCCAACTTCTCAGGATACGCCACATTGAGCCCTGACGCTAAATACATCGTGTATTTTGACCGCGACAAAGGCACATGGAATTCTTACCAGATAAGCTCTAAAAGAAAATTTGTATTGACAGAGGGGATTCCAGCAGCCTTCGCTGATGAGGAGAATGATATGCCCACCCAGGCAGAAAGCTACGGTATGGCCGCCTGGACTCCAGATTACAAAGGTGTTTACCTCAATTCACACTATGATATCTGGTTCTTTGAACTGGATGGCTCAAAAAAATCCATACTCACCAATGGCTATGGAGCGGCTTCACGCACAACGCTCCGCTATCTACCCCTACAAAGGGAAGAAGAACGGGACCAGCCGCTGATTCTCGATTATAAAAAAGGCGGTTTGCTCACTGCCTTTGACAACAAGACAAAAGAAGCTGGCTTTTACCAGTTCAAAGGACAGCATAACGATCCCAAAAATTTGCTTGTCGAAGCCAAGACGTTCAGAAATATAAGTGCCTCCGCTGATCTGCAGACGATTCTTTACAGCAAGGAGGATTATGCAAATTCACCCAATCTGTATACGAATACGATCAAATTAAACAACGAACTACAATTATCGGATATCAATAGACAACAGGCCAGTTACAATTGGGGAACAGCAGAACTTGTGCACTGGACGACGCCAGCCGGCCATCAGGCTGAAGGTATTCTTTATAAGCCGGAAAACTTTAATCCGGCGAAGAAATATCCGGTCATCGCCTATTTTTATGAGAAACTGTCAGACGGGCTTTATACGTATCAGCCGCCCGCCCCTACTCCTTCACGGCTAAACATCCCATACTTTGTCAGCAACGAATATTTGGTATTCGCTCCCAATATTAGCTACGAAACTGGGTATCCTGGAAAATCGGCTGAAGAATATGTTAATTCGGGTATGCGGCATCTTGCCCAAAATCCTTGGGTCGACAGTACCAAAATGGGTATTCAGGGGCAAAGCTGGGGCGGCTATCAGGTTGCACACCTCATCACCCGGACAAATATGTATGCTGCCGCATGGGCAGGTGCTCCTGTAGTGAATATGACTTCAGCATATGGCGGCATCCGCTGGCAGTCGGGTATGTCACGGCAATTCCAGTATGAGCATACGCAAAGCCGTATCGGCAAGACGTTATGGGAGGCGCCTGAACTCTACATCGAAAACTCACCGTTGTTCCATCTGAACAAGGTCAATACACCGGTTGTCATTATGGCTAACGATAACGACGGTGCCGTGCCTTGGTATCAAGGAATAGAAATGTTCACCGCATTACGCCGCTTAAATAAGCCCGTTTGGATGTTAAATTATAATGGCGATGAGCACAACTTGATGCAACGCCAAAACAGAAAAGACATCCAGATTCGCGAACAGCAGTTCTTCGACCATTATTTAAAAGGGGCTCCCGCCCCCAACTGGCTGAAGAAAGGTATACCAGCAACACTAAAAGGAATAGACTGGGGTCTGGATTACAAGTAAAAACGATAGAAAGAGGTCAATTTTAACAAATCGGCCTCTTTTTTTTGACAAAACAAGCCCAGAAAGTCATATTTTTTCAAAAAAAACATAAAAAAATTTCAGTTTTCCATAAAAACACAATATTTTTGAAACACAAAATCAACAAAACTGTAATTTAATTATAAAATACAAATGTCGAACCTAAGATTCAAAGCAGTAGAAGCAGCAGGATCACGCCTGATTGCTCCATTTGAAAAAGTTGAAACTAAAAAAGCAACTGACATCTACGGAAAAAACGTATTTTCCGTAAACAAAATGAAAGACTACCTTCCTAAAAACTCATATAAGGAGTTAGTTGCATCTATTGAAGAGGGACAGATTATTTCTCGTGATCTTGCTGAGCACATTTCTCAGGCCATGAAGACATGGGCACTTAATCACGGCGTGTCTCATTACACACACTGGTTTCAACCTTTGACTGGTTCGACAGCTGAAAAGCACGATGCATTTTTTGAACCTGATGATGACGGAGAAGCGATCGAAAAATTCACGGCCGATGCTCTGGTACAGCAAGAGCCCGATGCTTCTTCATTCCCTAACGGTGGTATCCGCAATACTTTTGAAGCTAGAGGATATACTGCTTGGGATCCTTCTTCCCCAGCGTTCATTTATGAGACAGGCGCAGGCAAGACTCTTTGTATTCCTACTGTTTTCGTGTCCTATACAGGCGAGTCTCTGGATTACAAAGCACCTTTATTAAAAGCCATCAACGCGGTCGATAGAGCAGCGACGGATGTTGCGCAATACTTTGACAAATCCGTCACTAAAGTAAACGCTTCACTTGGTATTGAACAAGAATACTTCTTAGTAGATCTTTCCTTATACAATGCCCGTCCGGACCTTCAGTTAACTGGCCGCACATTATTTGGCCATATGTCAGCCAAAGGCCAGCAATTGGAAGACCACTATTTTGGAGCTATCCCTGAGCGTGTACTGGCATATATGGTGGATCTCGAAAACGAAGCGTTAAAACTAGGTATCCCTCTAAAAACACGTCACAATGAGGTTGCGCCGTCTCAATTCGAATGTGCGCCAATGTACGAAGAAATCAACTTGGCGATTGACCACAACCAATTATTGATGAACGTCATGGAACAGGTCGCTTTAAGACATAACTTTAAAGTCTTGTTACATGAAAAACCATATTCAGGTGTAAATGGCTCCGGCAAACACAACAACTGGTCGTTAATTACCAACACAGGTGTTAACTTGTTATCTCCGGGCAAAACGCCAAAAAATAATCTGATGTTTTTGACCTTCTTTGTCAACACCATCAAAGCAGTATACGAGCATGCAGATCTGCTGCGTGCTTCCATTGCCAGCGCGAGCAACGACCACCGTCTAGGCGCGAATGAGGCTCCGCCAGCCATCATTTCGATCTTCTTGGGTTCCCAACTGGATGAGCTATTGGAGGAAGTGGAATCTGCACGTGTAGCCAAAAAAGTAAAAGCTGAAGCGAATTTATGGCACGGTATTCCGAAAGTTCCGGAACTAAAATTAGATAATACAGATCGTAACCGTACTTCACCCTTTGCCTTTACCGGTAATAAATTTGAGTTCCGCGCCGTAGGTTCTTCTGCGAATTCAGCGTTGCCAATGACGGTATTGAATGCGATCGTCGCAGCGCAGCTTATCGAATTTAAGGCTGAAGTGGACAAACAGATCAAAAAAGGCACGAAGAAGGATCTGGCTATTCTCAATGTTGTTCGTAAATACATTAAGGATTCAAAAGCGATCCGTTTTGAAGGAAATGGTTACAGCGAAGAATGGGAAAAAGAAGCCGCTGCACGTGGTCTTTCTAACATCAAATCTACTCCTAAAGCCTTAGACGTCTATGTGAAAGAGGAATCATTGGCGTTGTTCGAATCACTGGGCATTTATTCAAAACGCGAGTCAGAAGCCCGTCACGAAATTTTGCTGGAAAACTTCTACAAGAAACTTCAGATTGAGGCACGTGTCATCGAAGAGATGGTCAATAACCAGATCGCACCGGCATGTTTTAACTATCAAAACGAACTTATCGAAAATGTGAAAGGCCTAAAAGAACTTGGCTTGGCAAAATCAGCATATAGCTCCCAGCTGAATTTCATAGAACGCATTTCCACGCATGTAAATACGATCCTTGAGCAAACTGAGGCGATGCGTCAAGAGCGTAAAAAAGCAAATCAGATTGAGGATGTACGTGAAAAATCAATCGCTTACGATGAGCTGGTCAAACCTTATTTTGATGTGATTCGCTACCACGTCAATAAACTCGAAAAAATCGTGGATGACAAAAAATGGCCTCTGCCTAAATTAAGAGAGATCTTATTCTTAAGCTAATCTTCATCATAATTTAAAACACGAAGAGCATCCAAGGGATGCTCTTCGTGTTTTAAGAGACCGCTTTCAGCTGCTCCCCCGCCTTATTCCGTCGCCATTTGCGGTGACGGACACAGTTTATACTCGTTCGCTACACGCATACACATCAAAATAAAAATTTAAAAAAACTAACTAAACCCAAACAAATAAAATGTTTGTGAAAAATATAAAGTATTTTATTTGTATTTTTGTCGCATTAGTAATAAACTGATTGATGAACTTTGTATTATTGAAAGAGAGATGCTATCCGATTTGTAGCCAAGTTATGCGGTTCGTTCAAGGCGAGCATAGTGGTGACGCGCTACGCAATGTATCGATCAGTATTTTGCCGAGCTTGGCAATTTTCGTAATGGGAGCTTCGGCCAGTACTGCTATCGGCATTGGCGTGGGATCTTTGTTAACCACATTGACCGATCCCCCCGGCAACCGAAAAGACAAGCTGGCTTCCGCAGCCATCTGTATCCCGACCTTTTTTGTTGCTTCGCTGCTAACGGCTTATCTATTTCCTCACCATTGGCCATTAGTCATTCTGCTTGCAATAGCTGGATTCGTCTTTACCTTATATGGTTTATTTGGTCCACGCTATGCTGCAATAGGCAATATGACACTCATTTTAATGAGCTTTGTTATTGGTCTAGCACCAAAGGATCCGCTAACCGTGAGTCTACAAATTACCAGCGGTGCAACGATTTATTATTTTTTTAGTCTCCTACAAGCTTATGTACATCCCTATCGGTCATTAAAATACGCCATGTCCAATGGCTTTAGAGGTTTATCTCAATTTTTGCTTGTGCGCACCCAATCCTATGATCCGGCTATCCCGCTCGAAACGACTTATAGTCGCGTTGGAAAAGTCCACAGCCAGATCAGTGAACAGCAGGAGTTGATCCGTTCTCTGCTGTTCCGCGAACAAAAAATCATCGGGCAGCAGTGGCACAAAAGCAATTATTGGCTCAGTCAGGTTTATGGCTTGATCGATCTGCATGAATTGATTACCGCACTGGACCACGACTATGATTCCATACGGAAAAACCTTTTGAATACTGGCAGCCTGCCTTTGATCCGGCGTGCCATTCAGGTTCTGGCAGTAGAAATAGATAGCTTTTCCCAGCCCAAAAAGCGGTTTCGATATGCACAGCAGCTTTACTATAATAATGTTAAACTTGGAGAAATCCTTGCCGAACTCACCGGAATACAGCAGCAGCAAAGCGGAACTGCTCGTGTCATTCTTCGATCGATTATCAATAACATGCAAGCCATTATCGAAGTGCTCGGCCGCATTCAAGTGGCTTTCTACCAAAATCAGCAAATCCGGGACAGCATAGACAGCACAGAATATCAGCAATTTATCAACCGTCCCCTGAATAGCCCAAGCGGTATAAAAAGTCAGCTCCACCTCAAAAATCCCTTGTTTCGCTTCGCTCTGCGGATGGCTTTGCTTTTTGGTGCCGGCGCGTTAATTGGAACACTTTTGCTGGATTTTAAGTATACTTATTGGATCCTGTTGACTGTTGCAATTGTCGCAAGGCCCGCTTTCGCAATGACCAAGACCCGTAATATTGAGCGAATATTGGGAACAGCTTCAGGTATTTTAATCGGGATACTCAGCCTGACCTATTGTAAAAACCTTTCCATATTGCTTGTTCTTTCAGCAATGGGGCTTTTTGGCTTTTTCCTGTTCAACCGTTTCAACTATATGGTGAGCGTTATTTTTATTACATGGGGTATTGTTATCGCGCTCAATTTATTTGAAGGCAATATCGATGTGATACTGGGCAGCCGTATGATATTTACGCTGATGGGCGCGCTGCTTGCTATCGCTGGCTACTTTTTAATTCCGGTACGCCAAAGCTCCGGCATGATTCAGCTGGCCAAAGATGTGGCAGATTTCAACCAGCAGTATTTTCAGATCATCAATAAAAGATTGTCGCACAATCTACAGAGCACGTTCGATATCCGCTTAGCCCGCAAAAAAGCACAGACCGCCATGGCTCAGTTTTCAGAAACCATCTCTCAACTCAAAAAGGAACCGGAGAAAAAATGGATGAATTGGACGCATATTCACCATTTTCAGGCGCTCTCATATCGTGTCAATTCGCATTTGGTCGGCCTATCCATTTCACTGGGTAAGACCAACAATGACAACTTGCACGACGACATAGAGGCCAGAATCAATGAATTAAAACCTTTATTAAAGGATCTGGAACAAACGGCCACACAGCTCCAAGCAAGCAAAACTTAACACGGAAATGATTCCTGAATTAATTAAAAATTGTTTTTCTTTTGCATTAATAGAAAAGAAGTTTATATTTGTATTATCTTCTGAAGAAGATTTCTAATCAACACCTCCCTTAATCAGCAGGTCTTGATTTATAAAGAAGTGGCGAGAGACTGGCTCTATGACCCACTGGCAACCTTCAATTTGGTTGAAAAGGTGCCAAATCCTGTCCAAAACAATATCGTTTTGGAGCATATAAATGAAATAAGACAATGATTATTACATTACAGCAAACTATCCACACTTTAGGTTCCTATGAGACGAGCCTATTAACAACGAAAGAAGTACAACATCGCATTTCTATGGCTATGCGAATGCGTATGCATATGCACCTTTCAGCTTGTTAAGAATCATTTCCTCTTTTCTGGATAACGATGTTAACAGACCTGCCTGACGGGTGTGTATGCTTCTATTTACCTTATTAATAATTTTTTTGAAACCTTAAATCCGAAATATTATGTCTACAAAAAAGAATTTAAAATTTGAAACACTACAAGTTCACGCTGGCCAAGTGGCTGATCCAACCACCGGATCAAGAGCTGTACCTATATATCAAACAACCTCATTTGTATTTGAAAATGCCGAACATGGCGCTAATCTGTTTGCGCTGAAACAGTTTGGTAATATCTATACACGGATCATGAACCCGACAACCGATGTCTTCGAGCAACGCATTGCTGCGCTGGAGGGGGGCGTCGCAGCTGTAGCTGTCGCTTCCGGACAGGCTGCCCAATTTATCGCGCTCACCAATATTCTGGAAAGTGGTGAAAACTTTGTTGCTGGTTCCAACCTCTATGGCGGCACCTTCAACCAATTCAAAGTATCGTTTAAACGGCTAGGGATTGAAGCGCGCTTCGCCGCAGACGCAGAAGCAGATAAGATCGAAGCATTGATCGATGACAAAACTAAAGCGATCTATGTGGAAACGATTGGTAATCCCAGTTTTAATATCCCAGATTTTGAAAAGATCGCCGCTGTGGCCAAGAAATACGATCTGCCACTCATCGTTGACAATACCTTTGGGGCAGGCGGCTATTTATTTAAACCGCTCGAGCACGGTGCTCATGTCGTTGTTGAATCAGCGACCAAATGGATCGGAGGCCATGGAACAAGTATTGGAGGTGTCATCATCGACGGAGGTAATTATAATTGGGGAAATGGCAAGTACCCTCAGTTTTCTGAACCATCCGAAGGTTACCACGGTCTGGTATTTTCGGAAGTATTTGGTGAAAAAGGCCCTTTTGGCAATATTCAGTTCGCTATCCGCGCGCGGGTTGAAGGATTACGTGATTTCGGTCCAGCACTTTCGCCGTTCAACTCCTTCCTTCTTTTACAAGGACTTGAAACGTTATCTCTACGCGTACAACGCCATGTGGACAATACACTGGAAGTAGCCAAATGGCTTGAGGCTCACCCACAGGTGGAAAAGGTAAATTATCCGGGCCTGAAAAGTTCCCCAAGTTTTGCCAATGCGCAAAAATATCTGAAAAATGGTTACGGCGCGGTCCTGTCCTTTCAATTGAAAGGTGATGCCGCTCAAAAGGCAAATGATTTTATTGATAGCCTCGAACTGATCAGCCATCTAGCCAACGTCGGAGATACCAAATCACTGATCATCCACCCTGCAGCAACCACACACCAGCAGCTTAGCGAAGCCGAACAGGCAAATGCAGGTGTATTTTCTGGCCTGCTACGGTTATCAGTAGGCATTGAGCATATCGATGACATTAAAGCAGATCTGCAACAGGCATTCGATAAGATTAAATAACAGATACCAGACAAAATAGAAGTATACATGAGCAGGCATATTTATCAGCATTCTGAACCTTTCGTTTTTGAAAATGGAAGGGAAATTGCCGATTTACAGATTAGTTATGAAGCATTTGGCCAACCCAATGCCGAACACAGCAATGTCATCTGGGTCTGCCATGCCCTGACAGCAAACGCTAATGTTTTCGACTGGTGGCCCGGACTCTTTGGGACGCATGATCTGTTTAATCCCAATGACTATTATATCATCTGCGCCAACGTCATTGGCTCGCCATACGGCAGCAGCAACCCCTTGTCGGTCAATCCGGATACGGGTCAGCCCTATTACCTCTCCTTTCCCGAGTTCACCGTAAAAGACTTGGTGAAGGCCCATCAGCTGCTTGCAGTACATCTGGGAATTAGCCAGATTGAGATTTTGATCGGGGGCTCTCTTGGTGGCCAACAGGCGTTGGAATGGGCAGCATCCAGGACGATCAGCATTAAGCAACTTATTGTCGTGGGAACCAATGCGGTGCACTCTCCATGGGGGATCGCCTTCAACGAGAGCCAGCGTCTTGCCATTACCGCAGACCGCACCTTTTATGCCAACCAGCCTGATGGTGGCATAAAAGGGCTTAAAGTAGCTCGCTCGATCGCCTTGCTATCCTATCGCAACTACCATACTTATAATCATACACAACGCGATACCGACGACAGCAAACTGGGAGCATACAAGGCATCCTCCTATCAGAATTACCAAGGTGAAAAGCTGGTCAGACGGTATAATGCGTACAGCTATTTTTACCTCACAAAAGCCATGGACAGTCACCATCTCGGCCGTGGCAGAACATCGGTGGAAGCTGCCTTGGCAAACATAGAATGCCCAACCCTGGTATTAGCAGTCAACAGCGACCTTCTGTTCCCGCCTGAAGAACAGAAGTTTATCGCCAGACACATCCCAAATGCCCATTATCAGGAAATCGAATCCACATTTGGCCATGACGGATTTTTAATTGAAACGGCAAAACTGACGACAGCAATTGCCGAATTTTTAAAGCACAAAGAAACGCAAATCAGCGAATTAGTATAAGAGCAATAAAAAATATAAGAGAACTTAAGAAGAGATATGAGTAATAAATTAACGATAGGGATGTTTGGATTTGGTGTCGTGGGCCAAGGTCTTTACGATATCATCAAAACCAAAAATCTGAACCTGGAAATCAAAAAATTCGTTATTAAAAATGCCGACAAAAAGCGCTCACTACCAGCAGATCTATTTTCAACAGATCCCGAAACGATTTTGGCCGATCCAGTAATCAACACTGTTGTGGAACTGATCGACGACGCGGATGCGGCCTATAAGTTAACTGTGCGCGCCTTAAAATCAGGTAAAAATGTGGTCTCAGCAAACAAAAAAATGATTGCCAGCCACTTAGAGGAACTGGTAGACATCCAGCAGGAATACGGTACCAGCTTACTTTATGAGGGCGCCGTATGCGGCAGTATTCCAATTATCCGTAATCTTGAAGAATACTATGACAACGAGCTTCTACATTCCGTCAGCGGTATCTTCAACGGGTCTTCGAATTATATCCTTTCGAAAGTTTTCAATGAAAATCAGCAATACGCAGATGCGTTGAAAAAAGCACAGGAGCTGGGCTTTGCCGAAACAGATCCGACTCTTGATGTCGGCGGGTATGATCCCAAATTCAAAGTCTGTATCGTCGCATCCCATGCCTATGGCATCTATGTCAGACCTGACGACGTCTTCAACATCGGGATAGACAAACTAGGACAGCAAGATATTCGATTCGCCAAAGAAAAGAACTTCAAAATTAAGCTAATTCCTACGGCCAGAGAAATCGATGCGGACAAAGTCGTGCTCTACGTACTGCCAAGGTTGGTAAGCAAAGAGAGCATGCTGTATAACGTGGAAAATGAGAACAACGGCGTTTTGGTTAAAGCTGCATTTGCAGACGAACAATTTTTCTATGGTAAAGGTGCCGGCGGCCATCCTACCGGATCCGCGGTGCTATCAGATATCGCGGCACTACGTTATGGCTATCGTTATGAATATAAGAAGCATTTAACATCCAATACGCTACAGTATAGCCAGGACTATCTGCTTAAAGTCTATTTAAGATATGAAGATGAACTGCTCATTGAGAAATTAAATTTCAGCGAGATTACGGAAAGATATTACGCGGCAGACTTCAAATATGTTATTGGCTATATCAACCTTCAGCAAATTGCAGCCCATAAGGCTGATCTGAACAAAGAAGGCAATTTCATTGCGGAGATCGCGTAGGCAATCAACAAACCAACCTACCTTAAGAATAGCCCCAAGGGGCTATTCTTGTTTATATTCTACTTACCCGCTGCATTGTTCTTGAGCTGCACCTGCAGCACACCTCCCTTTCGTAGTTCTTGAAAAGGAAGCTCCCAGCTGGCCCAGCTCCTGTTGTTCAGCCGGATTCGGTCGACATAGAAGCTGTCTGGCCCATCTTTTTTGACCTCGATAATAAACGGCTGTCCGGAATGCTTCCCTGGCAACTGTATGGTAATGCGGTCAAATAAGGGTGCTCCGATCTGGAAGGCTGGATTTTCGGTGGTCAAACTCCGGACGTCGAACAATCCCATGCTCGACAAAACATACCACGCACCTAATTGCCCCTGGTCTTCATCTTGTCCATAGCCATAACCATGCGTGGCTTCAACACCATAGAATTCATTACATATGGCGCGAACCCATTTCTGGCTCAAATCCGGTCTGTTCGAAAAATAAAACAGCCAGGGAATATGCAAATTCGGCTGATTACCATGATTATATAGACTCTGGATTCCCGCAAAGGCATCAATATGCGTGCCGCCACCAAAGACATGCTTTTGCGACACCATAAATATACTGTCGAGACGATGGTTGAATAGGTCTTTGCCGATCTGCTGAACTAATTCCCCGGGCACATGGGGCACATAAAAGGTATACTGCCAGGCGTTCCCTTCCTGAAAACCACGCCAAGGCTCATACGGATTAAAATTTGCTATAAAACTTCCTTTGTTGTCCCTCGGACGTATAAATTTGGTTGATGGATCATAAAGAACCTTCCATGCTTCGGACAATTTGCGGAATTGGGGGTAATCTGCATCACGTCCCAATGACTTGGCAAATTGCGCAGCTGCTGCGGCCGAAAAGGCATATTCTAACGTGTGCGATGCGCCAAACGGAGATCCAGCAGTTAATAGTTCAGGACTTCCAGTTTCATCCGCTATATAAGGTGAATATCCCTTCTCCACAAATACCCCCACATCCAGCTTTCCCGCACCCGGGATACGCCCATTGGATTCGAGCTCATTTTTTCGGACAGCTTCATAGGCGAGGTTGACATCGTAGTTTCGGATCCCCACATTATAAGCAGCAGCTATCGCCAGTCCCGTAAAGTTGGTCCCCACACCAGATACATATTTACTGTTGGCAATTCCATCACCAAGCCAGCCTGCATCGCGGTATACCAGTAGTTGACTCTGTATCCAATCATTGTAGTAATCTGGATAAGCAATGGACCAAAGCTGGGTTAAATTCCAGAACGCACCCCAGATGGCATCCGTATTGTAGTGATGGTGGACAGGCTGTCCCTGCGCATTTAAGGCGATCTTTCCTACCGAACCATCATTTTTTGGATATGAGCCGTTTACATCACTCGCCAGTCCGCGCCCGAGCAGAGCATGGTACAACCCCGTGTAAAACTTGACGCGATCTTCAGGTTTTCCCCCTTCTACGATGATACGCCCCAACGCCTTGTTCCAAGTATCGAGCGCCTGAGATTTGGCCAGATCAAAACTGAGCTTACCAGCTTCCTGCTGAAGATTTAATCGCGCATGATCGACAGAAGTATAAGATAGCCCCGTTTTAATCTCAATGGGTTCACCTGCTTTGGTATTAAATTGCAGATACATGCCGCTTCCCGCCCCCTGTATATCTTTCCGCTGCGAAAAAGTCAAGCTATCCCTAAAGGCACCAAAAGATTTGGGCGCTTTATTCAATTCCGCAAAGAAGTACATCTTGATGCTGGCACCAGGCTGATATTTTTGTACATAGACCGGATTGGTTTCGACATAACCCCAGATACGTTGTTTGTCGTAATGTACAGCTGCGTCCACAACGGGGCCGCTTTCCCCCATAATATGCCCGATATCAAAAATAATATTGGCCGCATCGGTTTGAGGAAAAGTATATCGGTGGAATCCAACGCGCTTGGTTGCCGTCAGCTCGGCCAGGACAGCATAATCTTTTAGTTTGACGCGATAATAACCTGCTGTGGCAAATTCGTCGGCCTTATCAAATGATGAGCGATAACCACTATGAGGAATATCCAGTTTCCCCGGCACAGTCCTGATTGGGCCAACAGTAGGTGCGAAAACAATGCCGCCAATCTGAAATTCATGAAAATTAGCAAAACCCTCTATGGACCTGTGACGGTCGTCGTACCCAACGGCTTCCCATCCAGACTTATTGCCGTAGCTGCCGTTGGTACTGGGAGCTACCTTAGCCATACCAAATGGTAGTGCTCCGGGAGTATAAAAAAAATAACGGCTATGGACAGATCCAAGATTGGGTTTCACCCAGGAAACCAGGTCACACTGCTGTTGTCCGCTGACATGGGCTGCAGCAAATAATAAAAATAAATAAGTAATAAGATGTTTTGCCATCGTTGTCAATTAGGTTTACAAACAAACTTACAAAAAAAACAAAGAATGTATGAACATATTGACAATAATAAATCGGGAGTAGACGACTGCCCCATTATTAAGCACTTCGCGGTTTCAATAGCATGAACAAATTCAACTCGCTGCTCCTTAATGGTGCTCATGCTCTAAGATGGGCGATCCTGCCTTTCAGTAATCTCTTCGACTTTCCACCGTATAGGTAAAGCTTTCGGCTCGGTAAAAGCCCAGATTATATTCTATTGGTTTACCTGACTGATCATAAACAAATCGTTTACGGGATAGGATCGGATCCCCCATATTCACCTCTAGTTTATCGGCTATGAATTTATTTGCGGCAATAGCATCGATTTCTTCCTGAGAGAGATCTGCTACAACGTGGTAATCGGATTCTAGTATTTCATATAATGGGCGCTTAAAGTCTTCGTCTCCGGTCAGGCCAATCCGGGGATGAAAATAAGAGATAAAATATACAAATGGATCATCTTTCTTGCCTCTTAACCGCTCTAGTTTCAGTAATTTCTGATTTTCATCAACATTAAAAAATTTACTGATGATTTTATCAGGTACGACCCAGCTTACATGAAGTTCAAAATTTTTGACTTCTAAACCTCGATTCTTCATTTCTTGGGAAAAACTCAGCCAATTTTTCGACTTCGAGCTAAATTTAGAGTTTGCAACCTTCGTGCCGATGCCTTTTTTCCGGATCAGAAGTTCTTCATAAACCAACTTGTTAATCGCCAACCGCAGCGTCGAACGGGAAATTGCTAAACGTTTGGCCAGCTCTATTTCATTGGGCAACAACTTTCCTTCAATATATTCCGGCTGTTTTATCAACTCCCGCAATAAATTCTCTGCTTGAACATGCAATGGAACGGGACTTTTATGGTCTATTTTTAAATTCATGATATCATCTTGCTCAGGCTAAATTAAGATTTTTTGCATAATTAAAAAAATAGACATATAATTGTATGTATATACATACAATTATAAACTGATTATGTCGAAAAACTTACTCACCATTTTATGCATCGTCTCTCTTGGAGGGCTTCTTTTTGGCTTCGATATGGCCGTGATCGCCGGAGCCCTGCCTTTGGTTAAGCCATTTTTCGCATTATCTCCGGCACAGGAAGGTATCTTTGTGAGCTCTGCTCTGATAGGTTGTATTCTGGGCGTGCTCTTTACTGGTCCTTTTACAGACAAATACGGACGGAAGCAGCCCTTTATTATGGCATCGCTCCTCTTCTTGCTTTCCGCTATCGGTTGCGGATTCAGCCCAAATTATACGATACTTATTCTGTGCAGAGCCATTGGCGGTCTGGGCGTCGGAATTGCCTCTATCGTTGTACCGCTTTACCTGGCCGAGATTTCTCCCAGTAAATTCCGGGGCAGATCAGTCACCTGTTATCAACTGGCCATTACATTCGGGATTCTGCTTGCCTATATTAGCAATTATCTTATTCTTCAAAAGTGTGGGCTGCCGCAACCAGAGCTCTGGCGTACCATGTTCTTAGTTGGAGCAGTACCAGCGATTCTGCTGTGTCTTGGCGTCTATTTTATTCCGGAAAGCCCGCGCTGGCTCGCTAAAAATGGACGGATAGCCGAAGTCGCTCTGATTAGCGCCAAGCTTGGACTATCCGATTTTCAGGAAGCGACTAGTCCTGCCAAAGGCAGCATCAAAGATCTTTTTTCACCTATATACCGTCGCGCTTTTCTGCTCGGGTTGTTTCTACCCCTATTTTCTCAGTTTAGCGGCATTAACGCCATCGTGTATTACGGGCCAAGCATCCTACTCGAATCGGGTATTTCGCTGGATAGCTCTTACCACGCACAGTTGTTTTTTGGCGCCGCAAACGTGCTCTTTACCTGTTTCGCGCTTTGGAAAGTCGACAACTGGGGCAGAAGATTATTGTATATAGTGGGAACATCAGGTGCGGCCTTGAGTTTGCTTTTGACAGGATACCTCTTCGGTCAGCAACAGCAGGCAAGCTCCATTGCCCTGGTTTCTTCTATCCTACTGTTCTTATTTTTCTTTGCCTTCTCCATCGGCCCACTAAAATTTGTCGTCGCAGCAGAAATATTTCCCAATGCCATCCGTGCACGGGCAATGGGAATCAGCATCATGGTCATGTGGGTTTCCGATGCAATCGTGGGGCAGCTGACCCCCATATTGCTGGCCACCTGGGGAGCCCAGTATACGTTCTGGCTTTTTGCTTCGTGCTGTGCTATTGCCTTTGTCGTTGTACTGACTTATCTGCCCGAGACAAAAGGCAAACCTTTAGAGGAAATTGAAAAATATTGGATCGAAAAATCAGAAACAAACGCTAAAGCGTAAACCTATACAAGCAAGTAATCAATTTTTATACGCAACAAATAACATGTTATGTTTTCCAATATCAAAACGACATCTTTTCAATACGACATCCAGCCAACATTCCCTGTTCAGGGCAGATTATCGAACTCTTATGCTGAACTTGTTGATCACCTTCTTGAACATGATATACGTCACATTGACGGTTTTATCGGCGTAAACTGGACAATCCTCATACAACGCATCCAGCAGGAATTCGCAAACCGTGGACTACCTGTCCAATTTATAGCTATGGAAAGCGCCTTCCTGCCTGAATCCGTCATTCAACAAAAAGTGAGCCCTTATCTTGGTGGTAACGATCCTTTATTTGGCAAAAAAGCCACCTTAACACTTTCCGAATATTTCGATATAGCGAAGATGGAAGTTTTACAGAAAACCTTTAGGGAAGCGATGGAAGATGAATATATCTTTTTTTATGGTGTAGGCGCAGCCCTGCTCAATGGTGCTGACAAAGTGATGTATATCGATCTACCCAAAAATGTACTGATCCAACACATGCGATCAGGGCGCGCATGGAATCTGGCCTGCTCGCCGAATGCTAACCAAAAGGAAATTTATAAACGCTACTATTTTGTCGACTGGGAAATACTCAATCGCCATAAAAGGGCTATAATGCCACGCGTCGCCATCATGGCAGATCAACAGTCGCCGGATGATCTGCCTTGGATTACGGGCCCCGATTTAAGGGCAACGTTAAACCTGATGTCCGAAAACTACTTTCGCGTACGACCGACCTTTGAACCCGGCGTCTGGGGTGGGCAATGGATGAAACAACATCTGACCGGCATTGACCAGAGTGCAAAAAATTATGCCTGGTCTTTCGAAATGATTGTACCCGAAAACGGTATCTTGCTTGAAAATAACGGATTGGTACTGGAGATCTCCTTTGATCAATTGATGTTTCAGGAATGCTTCAATGTATTGGGTAAAGCCCAAGCGCGCTTTGATGTTGAATTCCCGATCCGGTTCAACTTTTTAGATACATTTGACGGAGGCAATTTATCTATTCAGTGCCATCCCAGCCCCGATTATGCAAAAACGCAGTTTGGAGAAAGTTTCACCCAAGACGAATCTTATTATATCGTCGATACAAAAGACAACGCCCAGGTATATCTGGGATTTCAGGCAGACATAGATGCCGACGATTTTCGCGACGCTCTCGAGCAAAGCTTCCATTCGGGCAAACCCATAGCAATTGATAAATACGTTCAAAAGTTTAAAGCTCAAAAACACCAACTGTATTTGATTCCGCATGGCACTGTACACTCATCGGGTAAAGACAATCTGGTTCTGGAAATCAGTGCCACACCCTATAATTATACGTTCAAGATGTATGATTGGCTTCGCCCCGATTTGGACGGCAAGCCTCGGCCATTGAATATTGATCGCGCTTTTGCCAACCTCAACTTTAGCCGCAAAGGCCGGGTTGTCAGAGACAGTCTGCTTTCCCGGCCACAACCTTATGACCTGGATGAACAGTCAAAAAAAATCCATCTTCCGACACACGATGATCATTTTTATGATGTACTCAGATATGAATTTACACAAGGCGTCCGCATCGAAACACAAGGTCAATGCCATATTATGATGCTCGTTGAAGGTGAAGCTATAGAGCTGATCACCGCTGGTGGAATGAAAAAGATCTTTCACTATGCGGAGACATTTGCTGTGCCCGCAGCAGCCGGCTTCTATTCCCTGCGTAACCTGGGAAAAGGCACTGCCAAAGTAATACAGGCTTTTGTCAAAGACAGCAAATGTTAAATCCAATATATAGACCTAATTAAATAGCACTATGAGAAATTTATTTTTCGCCTTGGCCTCATCCTGTATATTTCTGTCCTGCAATAATGGTGGCAGTAAGACCGCAGGCAATACTGTTACAGAGAGCATTCGTCAAGACAGCAGCTTTCAGCTCGTAAAAGATATGGCGAGCAATGTGATCAAGTCTGGATTCAATGCCGGAGACGGCTATGGCGAAGTTTGGATCAGAGACTACAACACGTTTATCAACCTCGCAGTACAGGTACATCCGCATGAACAGCTAAAAGAGCAATTGGCCATATTCTTCAAACTTCAGGGCGAAGATGGCAATATCGCCGACGGATTCGTCAAAAAATCGACTTTGAAAAACGGCACATCGGATTACTATACGATTACCAGTACCTTAGCTCCAGAATATGCCGGCCACAAAAACACCGTTGAAACCGATCAGGAGACTTCGCTGATTCAAGCAGTACACAAATATGTGACAGCGACCAAAGACAGTTCGTTTCTCACACACAAGATAGGCAGGACAACTGTTAAGGACCGAATGGAAAAAGCATTGCAATTTCTGATGGACAAACGCTATAATAGCACCTATGGGCTGCTGTGGGGCGCAACAACAGTCGATTGGGGGGATGTACAGCCCGAACACGACTGGGGCGTCCACCTCGACGAAAATTCACACATTGCTTTGGATATCTATGACAATGCCATGTTTTTGATAGCACTCGACAACTATATGGAACTTGTCCCTGAGAAAAAAGAAAAATGGGCCAGCATGAGGGAGACGATTGCCAGCAATACCATGAAACATCTTTGGGATGACAAAAACCAAAAGTTTATTCCGCACATTTATATCGCTGGCTCTCCATTCCCCAAAGACTTTGACGAAAATAAAATCTATTATCACGGCGGCACAGCTGTGGCCATTGAAGCCAACCTGTTGAGCAAAGCACAGATCAAAACGTCCTTGGACAAAATGATCAAAAATGTAAAGGATGCAGGCGCCGCTACAATTGGTTTGACGATATACCCCACCTATCCTGCCGGTTTCTTTAAAAACAAAGGCATGTATCCCTATGGCTATCAAAACGGGGGCGACTGGACCTGGTTTGGAGGGCGAATGATCCAACAACTGGTCAAAAATGGTTTTCAGCGAGAAGCGTGTGAACAGATCAAACCAATGTTGGCACGCGTGATAAAAAACAAAGGTTTTTACGAATGGTATACCAAAGATAACCAGCCTGAAGGCTCAGGAACATTTCGGGGCGAGGCCGGCGTACTTTATGATGCCATCATCTTATTGGAAAATACTACCGAATAACAACCTACTGCCAGGTCCAATCAACAAGCCGTCTACTTTACTTTTGGCGGCGGCTTGTATATAGACGATAACCAACGCAAAACTTCCGTTGGCATCTCTCTTTGTCTCCAATATAGCTCCTCCGGATGCTACGTCCCCTTCCTCGATTATAAAATAATCCAAATATTACTTTGAAAAATATCCAGGGAACAATACCTTTGCGTTGTTTATAATTAATCTAATTAAGACTACTGTCAAATGAATAAATTTATCATCTACCTTTTCTTGTTCATTCCGGCCTCTCTCCTCGCCCAAGTGCAGCACTCAGCGGAAGTTTACGGTAAAATTTTCTCTTCAGACGGCAAACCCATTACAGGAATAACCGTTAAATTGCTCCCGCAGGATATCACAGTGATCACCAAATCCAATGGCTCATTTCAGTTCAAATCATTGCAGGCCGGTGCGGCGCGACTTGAAATATCAGCTGTCGGGTTACAGCCTGTGGTAAGGGATATCCAAATCGAAGCCAGCAAAAATAGAATTGCGGATATCTACCTCAATGAAGATCAGACTACATTAGAAGAAATCGTTATCAACGGCAACGGCGTCAACAAGTATACACGCAAACAGAGTCTTTATGTTTCAAAAATGCCGCTCAATAACCTCGAAAATTCACAATCTTACACGGCTATCACTAAAGAGCTGTTAAAAAGTCAGCTTAATACGAACTACGACGATGCGCTCGCTAATGTTTCAGGGGTTGACAAACTGTGGGCCTCAACTGGAAGGCCTGGAGATGGCGTCTCTTATTATACTTTACGAGGATTTAGTACGCAGGCTGCAATGGTCAATGGCGTTGTCGGCATCGCCAGCACAAGCCCCGATCCTGCCAACCTCGAAACCATTGAGGTAATCAAAGGCCCCTCGGGAACGCTATATGGTGGCGCTGCAGTAGGTTTTGGAGGCTTAATCAACAACATCACGAAAAAGCCGCTTGACACCGTCGGAGGCCGGCTCAATTACTTGTTCGGCAGCTACGCGCAGCATCGCTTTACCGCGGATATATACGGCCCGCTGACGACCAACAAAAAACTCTTGGGACGCATCAATACTGCATTCTCCAATGTAGGAAACTACCAGGATGCAGGATTCAACAGATCTATTTTCGTAGCACCATCCATCCTTTTCAGAGCCAACGAAAGACTTGATATCCAATTGGATGCCGAACTGTTTCAGAATAAAGCCACCAATCCGTTAATGGTATTTTTAAACCGCTCGAGACAATTATTTGCCCGAACGCCTGATGAATTGTCGTTCGATTTCAACAAGTCTTATACCAATAATGACGTGACCTTCAAAAACCCGACTACAAACATTCGGGGCAATGCAACGTATCGATTCAACGAGCAGTGGACATCGACGACAACAGTTAACTACAATCGACGTAAGGCCGATGGTTATTTCCAATATGTCATGTACCTGCAGCCAAGCAATGATACTTTGATTAACCGATATGTGGCAGACCAGAATTATACAGCCAGTAATTTCAATGCGCAACAGAATTTTGTTGGTGATTTTCATATAGGAGATCTCCGAAACAGATTGCTCGTGGGTGTTGATTATCTTTTCCAGCAGGCAGAGAGTCACAACTCACCATACATTCTGTTTGATCAGCTCAACACATCCTTTGATGATCCGAGATATTCGAGATTCAATGCCGCAAACATCGACGCTGCCATTGCCGCTTCCACAGGTGCCAAAACAAACAACAGAAGCCGTATCCAAGTTGTAGGAGCTTATGTGTCCGATGTATTGGACCTGATGCCGCAATTGCATCTGAACCTGGCCTTGCGAATGGACTATTTCGACAATCGAGGAACTTATAATTTTGATCAGAACACCACAACTGGAGCTTATCATCAGACCGCATTTTCCCCCCGTGCAGGTGTAGTATACGAATTGCTCAAGGACAAAGTTTCTTTCTTTGCCAATTATCAGAATGGTTTCAAAAATGTAGCGCCTGTAGTTCAGCCACATCCGGACATTTCCGGAGATTTCAAGCCTCAACAGGCATCACAATGGGAAGCAGGGGTGAAATTAAGCCTCCTCAACGACAAGCTTGGCCTGACAGCGAGCTATTACGATATTACAGTTGATAATATGCTTCGTACAGAAACCCAGATCATTGATGGCGAATCTTACAATATCACTGTACAAGATGGGACCAGACTGAGCCGCGGAATAGATTTCGACCTGACCGCCGCTCCCACAGAAGGAATGAATCTGATTTTTAGTTATAGTTTCAACAACAGCAAGACCACAAAGGCTGCAGAAAGCGTCAATAACTTACGGCCTACGGAAGCGGGGCCGAAACACCTTTCAAACGTGTGGGCCAATTATACAGTTCAAAGAGGGGCGCTGAAAGGATTTGGAATAGGTGCTGGCCTAAACTACGCTAGTAAAAACCTGATTACAAACAGCGTACCTACGGGTGTATTTACGCTACCTGCTTACTTACTCGTAAATACAAGTCTCTCTTATCGTTATAAACAGGTAGAGTTCGCCATAAAAGGCAATAACCTGACGAACCAGACTTACTTTAAAGGCTGGACGACCGTCAACCCGCAGATGCCCAGAAATATTCTTGGCAGTATCGCCTATCAGTTCTAATAACACATGCAGAATTTATAGGGGCAGCTCAGACAAATGGAGCTGTCCCTATTTTCTTTTCATTTTGCACAGAGCTTCTGTTACAATCCCGTTTCTGAAATACATTCTGCAGCTGGAATTCGTTGATTCTCATCTATCAACAAGAAGATGGTATCAGCCCAGCATATTTACATTGTTATTGAGACCATTAAGGCAATTCAATCAGGAACTCATGTTTCGGCAATCTGAATTTTTTCAGTTTCAACAGCCAGTCTTCCTCGGCCTGACGATACCCCAAAGGTAAAAGAACAACACTTTTTAAGCCTATCGTGTCCAACCCCAAAAATTGGTCTAATTCAGCATTCGAAAACCCTTCCATGGGCGTAGCGTCTATTTTCAGTTCAGCTGCCTGAGCAATGGCCATTCCAAAGGAAATATAAGCTTGCTTAGCCGCATGTGCAGCCTGCTGCTCTTCCGTAAGCGCCGCAAACATCGCCTTTAGCCTATTCTTATAGTCATCGGTCGTGTCCAGCGGAAGTCCCCTGTAGGCATTCATCTGATCAAACGTCGTATCTATCCGCTCATCGGTATATTTATCCCATGCAGCAAATACCAAAAGATGCGAGCTTTCAGCAATATTCTGCTGCCCCCAGGCGATCGGTACAATCTGTTCCTTTAACTGCTGATCGGCGATCAGTATCACACGAAAAGGCTGTAATCCCGAAGAACTCGGAGCCATACGCGCTGCTTCAATAATCTTATCTACGTCCTTTTGGTCTACCTTTTTGGTCGGATCGTACTTTTTGGTCGCATAGCGCCATTCTAATGTTTCAAGTAGTGCCATATCTATAATTTACATGCGTTTGCTATATCCTCCGTGCTTAATGTCCGCCGCTAGGACATAGTAGTTTGTTCCCCTCTCTGCATTGAGCTTAGGGCAGTTAAATATAACAAAATATCAATGTCTAAACATCAATATCGATCGTCTTTTCCATTTTTGTGCAGATTATCTATTTTTTTTAGATCTTTGTTTTAATATTAATGAGTAAAAAACGATGTCCATTACCAACGAAAACGAACTGACTGGAATGCAAAAGGCAAGTCAAGCTGTTGCAAAAACGTTAAAAGCTATGTGTGATTATGCTAAGGTCGGTATGTCAACCAAAGAACTGGATGAATATGGCGCCTCGATATTGGCGGAGTTTGGTGCAAGATCTGCTCCTGCCCTCACATACAATTTTCCGGGATGGACCTGTATCAGCGTGGACAACGAATTCTGTCATGGCATACCGAAGCAAGAACGCCTGTTGGCAGAAGGCGATCTCATTAATATCGATGTATCGGCCGAACTTAACGGATTTTGGGCTGATAATGGGGCTTCTTTTGTCCTGGGACGCGATATCCACCAGCACCAAAAATTAGTACATGCATCAAAAGAAATATTACAAAAAGCCATCAAAAACATCCGCGGTGGTGTCAAAATCGCAGATATTGGACAGCTGATGGAAAGCGAGGCCAAAAAAAGAGGGTATAAAGTCATAAAAAATCTTGGCGGCCACGGCATCGGAAGAAGCCTTCACGAAGATCCGGATGAGCTGCTCAATTATAAAAATAGATTTGACCAAAGGCGATTTCGAAAAAATACCATAGTAGCTATTGAAACTTTTATTTCAACTGCCTCCACTTATGCGACAGAACTAAATGATGGGTGGACGATGGTGGGTGACAAAGGTGGCTACATGGCACAGCATGAACATACGATCATGATTACCGATGGAGCCCCCCTTATCTTAACAGCGGAGAATGGCATCTTCGATTAAGAAGTAGCTTTTCATTCGCCAACCTTGTTTTCCATCAAATCGATAAGCTTTATTTTTAACTGCTTTTGTTCGACAAGCCGCAGCACCAGTTCATCAATCCTTTTGCTCGACTGTATCGCCATTGTGAATAACTTGTCATTCAGGTCGAATGAGATTGATATCACTCCCGGTACCAGTAAAAAAATATAGGTTTCAAGTTCCTTTCTTCGTGAAAGAACGGCTTTGCCTACCGCAAATAGTTGTACATAGCGAATCATAACTGACAAAAAATATAGACTATAAACCTGATTGTTCACTTGCTCCATAGCATTTGACAACAACCTTGTACTGAAATTGCTTATAGCTGAGAAACAGTCCCTCCAACCCTTCCAGCCGTCGTAATATCTTCACCTTTCGTCTCCGGCTTTCAAGTATCTGAGCCAGATGGTCGGCAAAATCCAGATCTGCATCAATAAGGATAAATTGGTCCGCCCTGCCTTCGGACACCATCTCCTCGGTCTCTTTGCGATTGAAACTCGGGTTGATCATAATCATTGTATTTACTACTTTCATGTCGACCGTAATTTGGGACACTCTGGGTGGAGGCAGCGTGTCACATCTACGACAAACCATCCGCCCCAATGCCTGTTTTTGAAAAAATGCCCGTTCCACTGTGGGAACGGGGGTTATTCGCCCTTAAAAAATAAAACGATTAGAGCCATCCTCCACCAAGGGCACGATAGAGTGATGTTATAGCATGTATTTTCTGAGACTTTATCGCTGCTTGGTCGAGCTCAGCTTGTAGTTTGTTGGCCTGCGCCACAAGTACTTCCAGATAGCTTGCCTCATTGAATTTATAGAGCAGAAGCGCATGTTGGACCACTTTGAGCGAACGTTCGACCTGTAGATCGGAAGTTTCCAGCTGCTCGTCCAGCTTATCCAGCTGAACCAGCGCATCTGAAACTTCACCAACTGCTTTTAACATGGTCTGCTTGAAATTTAGCTCTGCCTGATCTTTTATGATTCTAGACTGTTCAAGCTGCGTTTTTAACCGCCTTCCGTTCAAAATCGGTTGCACCAAAGTGCCTGTTGCTGCAGCAAATAAAGCTCCTGGGAAATTAAACCAGTTGCTCGCCTTGAATGCATTTAAGCCTCCTTGAGCCGTAATATTTAAACTGGGATACATGCTCGAACGGGCCACATGTATACTAGCCACGCTCCGTCTAATATCCAGCTCACAGCTGCGGAGATCGGGCCGGTAACTTAATAAGTTCGCTGGGATACCAGCAGATAGTCCGATCGGAAACTGCACCTTTTCCAACCTTGTAGTCCGCCGGATAGGCCCCGGCACTTCCCCAACCAAGATGCTAAGCGCATTTTCCTGTACCTGAATATTCGCTTCGATGACCGGTATCTGTTTCTTGATCTGATCACGCGCGACTTCCTGTTGCTGTGCCGACAGGATGTTCCCCAAGCCCAGTTCCACCTGCTTGTTCAAAATAAAAAATGTACTATCGGCCAGCCGTAGGTTGCTGCGCGTAATTTCCAGTTGCCTATCTAATAACAGCAGGTTATAATAACCACGAACTACTTCCGCTACCAACCGTGTTTTTACCGCGCGGGCAGCCTCTTGTGTTTTAAGAAAGTCTGCAAGTGCCTCCTGTTTTTGCGCCCGCAGTTTACCCCAGATATCTGCCTCCCATGAAAGCTGGATGGAGGAGGTGTAATCCGTAGTATATTTCTGCCCCATAAACTGACTTGCCATCATTCCATTCATACTATTGTCTGATGGCCGATTGATGCTTGCATTAGCGAGGTTCGCATGAATGACCGGCACTTGAAGCCATTTCGCCTGCTGATAGCCCTGCGCAGCAAACTCAATCTGCTTCAATGCAATCCTGAGATCATTATTCTTGGCCAGCGCGCTGTCCAGTAAGGCGACAAGCAACTCATCTTTAAAAAAATCACGATACGAGACCTTTGCAATACTACTGTCCACCTCGGCCACGCCAACCTGATTGCGGTAGTGTTCCAGCGGTTTAAGCTCCGTTTCTGCATATTGTGGTACACGGCATGCCTGCAGGGAAAACAGGATGGCAAGTACACCTAGATAACACCTGCTATTTTTTCTTATTTGTCTCATTGTCCAATATTCTTTATAGTTCATACTCCCACTCGGTTTCATCGCATTTTTGTCCATTTAGCTTTTCATGAAAATATTGGAATACGACAAAGAGTACCGGTGTCAAAAATACCCCTAATATCGTTCCTACGAGCATGCCGAATATAGCCGCATAGCCAATGGAATGGTTGCCCATCGCCGAAGGACCGACGACAAAAACAAGTGGAACAATGCCGGTAATAAATGCCAGCGAAGTCATTAAAATAGGCCGCAACCTGGCCTTTGCTCCTTCTACGGCAGCGGCAATCAAGCTTTTGCCTGCTTTCCGCCGCTGGCTGGCAAATTCGACGATAAGGATACCATTTTTAGCCAATAGACCAATGAGCATGACCATCGCAATCTGTACATAGATATTATTGGCTATTCCGGCCATGCCGATCCCCATAAACACCCCCGAAAGACCCATCGGAATCGAAAGCAGAACAGCAAAAGGTAAAATGTAGCTTTCGTATTGAGCAGAAAGCAAAAAATACACAAAAACAATACAGAGCACAAAAATGAGAGTTGTCTGCGATGTTGCCATACTTTCTTCCCGGCTCATTCCTTTATAATCAAAGGTATAGCCAGGAGGAAGAACCTGTCCCGCAACCTCCTGAATCGCAGACATCGCCTGCCCTGTGCTGTACCCCGGAGCAGGCATAACAGTGAGATTGGAAGCGTTAAACAGATTAAAACGCTCAACCACCTCAGGTCCTGTAACCGGCTGTATGCTGACGAGGCTGCTGATCGGTATCATCTCCTGGCGACCATTCTTCACAAAGACGCCCTGCAGCGACTGTTCGTTGGTCCGGTTCTCAGGACTGGCTTGTACCAGAACCCTGTAATACTTGCCGAACCGGTTAAAGTCCGATGCCTGAATGCTGCCATAATAGCCCTGCATAACACCGAGAACCTCACTCACAGCTACGCCAAACTGCGCTGCTTTCGCCTCGTCTACTTTAACTTCATACTGCGGATAGGTGACATCGAATGTGGTGAAGGCCACTGCAATTTCTGGTCTCTGCATCAATGCTCCCATCATACCATAGGAAATGTTGCCCAATTTTTGCAGCTCAGCATTTGTTCTATCCTGCAACACCAGCTCCATACCACTCGAATTTCCAAATCCATCAACAGTTGGCGTGTTTAAAACCAAAAAATTAGCCCGTTTATCACTGGCAAGCATAGCTTGCAATTGCCCCATAATGATGGGAAGCTCACGGACCTCACCCCGGTCTTTTCCGGCTTTCAGACGGATAAAAAAGGTTCCTGCAGCAGAAGACATCGCACCCGTAAAAAGGCTTAAGCCATTTACCGCCATTACTTCGCGTACTGCTGGATGTGCCATCAGCTTGTTTTCTGTATCCGACATCAGTGAGGTGGTCCGGTCTTTAGAGGTACCGGCAGCGAGATTTGCCGTGATAATTATAAATGACTGATCCTCATCGGGGATAAATCCCTTGGGGGTATGCATACCATACCAGGCAAACAAACCACCAAAAAGGGCCAATAATGAAAATGCAATCCACTTGCGCTTGATCAACAACAATGTCGCCTTGCCGTACCGAAAGGTCAGCTTATCAAAAGCAGCATTGAAGCCAGCGAAAAAACGCTCTTTGAGATTCGATTTATAAGGGCTATGCTGGTGATCCTGATGTGGTTTTAACAATAATGCGCATAAAGCCGGACTTAAGGTAAGAGCATTCACGGCCGAGATCACAATGGCGATAGCTAGTGTCAGCGCAAATTGCTGATAGAATAGTCCAGTAGAACCCTCCATAAAAGCAACAGGAACAAAGACCGCCGACATGACCAGCGTAATTGAAACGATAGCTCCGGAAATTTCGCCCATCGCCGACATCGTCGCCGCTCTGGCATTTAACCTTCGGCGTTCCATCTTAGCATGTACGGCCTCCACCACAACTATAGCATCGTCCACGACGATACCGATCGCCAGTACGAGGGCAAAAAGTGTTAGGATATTAATCGAGAAACCAAATACCTTCATGAAGAAAAACGTTCCCACAATAGATACGGGTACGGCAATAGCGGGAATCAGTGTCGAACGGAAATCCTGCAAAAAGATAAATACCACGATAAACACCAAAATAAAAGCCTCGATCAGTGTCTTGATGACCTGATCAATGGACTGGTCCAGCGATTCCTTGGTAGCATAGGGAATTTTATATTCCATTGTGCCGGGAAAAGACCTGGCAAGTTCTTCCATCCGCTGCTGCAGCGCGATCTGTACCTCATTGGCATTGGAACCGCTCATTTGGAATATTGCCATGGTAACTGCTGGCTTCTTGTTGTAACTTGAGACTACGGTATAGCTGTATGCTGCAAATTCCACTTTGGCGACATCCTTCAGCCGAAGTAGCGAACCATCATTCTGCGCCTTGATGACAATATTTTCATATTGCTGTGGCTCTGTAAACTTTCCCTTGTAGCGCATCACGTATTCTTTTACTTCTGCGCTCTGTTCTCCGAATCGGCCCGGAGCGACTTCGAGGTTCTGGGACTGGATAGCACGTGATACATCGTGGGGTGTCAGGTTGTAAACCGTTAACTTATTCGGATCCAACCACACGCGCATTGCGTAATCTTTGTTACCATATACCATGGCATCTCCTACCCCTTTGATTCGTTTGAGCTCGGGAACCACGTTGATTTTACTGTAGTTCTCTAAAAATAGATCGTCTAGTTCACCGTTCTTACTGGTCAACGTGACCATTGCGATCATGCTGTTCTGTCGTTTCAGCGTTGTGATACCGCTCTGGATAACTTCAGCAGGAAGCTGATTGGTCACCTGGGCAACGCGGTTCTGAACATTGATCGCAGCCTGGTCAGGGTCGGTTCCCAGCTTAAAGATCACTGTAATATTTAAGGTTCCATCATTGCTCGCCGTTGATGAGATATAGTCCATATTTTCGACCCCATTTATCGCATTTTCCAATGGTGGCGCAACAGATCTTGCGATGGTCTCGGCATTAGCTCCGGGATAAATCGCGGTCACCATCACGGTTGGAGGCGCAATATCGGGAAATTTGGTGATGGGCAGGCTGACCATGCCCACCAATCCAAGAATGACCAGCAGAACAGAGATAACAGTGGCCAACACTGGTCGTTTTATGATCGTTTTTAACATGAAATCAATACTTATTTTTGGTTGTTAATTTGCTTCTGTGCGGTTACTTCCATCCCCGGTTGCAGGCGTTCAAAGCCTTGGGCGATATAACGGTCGCCCTGCTTTAGACCGTCCCGCACAATAAAATGATCCCCAGACTTTCCCGAAACAGAAACAGGTATCTGTACCACTTTATTATCCTTGTCCACGCAATAAGCAAACACCTTGTCCTGATGTGAAACAGTAGACGCAATGGGCAACAAAGGAATGTCTTTAAGCTGCTGATGCATGACAATTTTGCCTGTATTTCCACTGCGAAGCTCCGACTTGGGATTGTCAAATCGTGCGCGGAAGGTAATGGAACCTGTACTTTTATTGAACTGCCCCTCGACCGCGTCGATATATCCTTTAATAGGATATTCTTCGCCATCCGCAAGCAATAAGCTCACCGGTGCTGCATTCCTTAGCTTTTCCGCAACAGTATTCCCGGCATGTTGCCGCTGAAACCGCACAAAATCAGCCTCGCTTAAACTAAAATAGGCGTATACCTGATGAATATCGGAGATAACGGTCATTGCTTCTTGATTGGCTGGAGACAGTAAACTTCCCAATCGGTATCTGAACCGACCAACATAGCCGTTAACGGGCGACTTGATTATCGAAAAATCCAGATTGATTTTGGCCGATGCAATTGCTGACCTAGCCTGCGCCACCGAAGCCTTGGCCGCCGCGTAGCGGGCTTGTGCTTCCTGTAACTGTATATCTGAAACAATTTTGTTGCTGACCAATGCTGTTTTCCTGTCCAATTCTATTTTCGCAGTCAATAAATTGGATTCGGCTGTTGCCAGCAGCGCTTTGGCATTGGTCAACTGTTCCTGAAAAATACGGTCTTCAATTTGGAATAACGCTTGTCCAGCCTGTACGTAATCCCCTTCGTCAACAAATATTCTTTGCAGATAACCTGTCACCTGTGGTCGTATTTCGATCGTAGAAACGCCTTCGATCGCACTGGCGTACTCATGCTGTACAGCCGCATTTCCTGTGGTCACGGTACCAAAAAGCACTTCCGCAGGTCCCTGCTGATAACCTTCTTGTTGCTTCCCCCGACAGCCGGAGAGCAGTGCCAAGGCGATAAACAGGTTTGTAGCTTTCTTTTTTATGGCATTTTGCTTCATATGGATTTTTGCTTATTGTTTTTATGTGTAGCAAAAGTCCAAAAAAACCGATGTGAGAACTCGGTACAAAGACGCTAAAAGTTGTCCAAAAGACGCTAAAAAGAAAATCGCGCAGCTCCAGCTGGAAAAACTCCAGCCGTATAAACGCTATTGGATTCTGCATAGTCCGCATGACCAAATCGCTTAGAAAAAATCGTCCATTTTATAGTCGCTTGGCTTCCGATTGGTGTGTTTTTTAAAAAATTTGCTGAAGACCGTCTGGTCCGAAAAATTCAGGGTACAAGCGACCTGACTCACATTGCTGGCCGAACGCTTCAGCAGGATTTTCGCTTCGATCAGTAAAATTTGGTTAATAATCTCCTTTGGAGTACGCGACATTGCTTTTTTTACCACTTTCGTTAAATATTTTCTACTAACGTACAAACGGTCCGCGTAAAACTGTACGTCATGATGTGCCGCAAAGTGCTCACGTACCAACGCGAAGAAAGCACTGGTAATCTCTTCCTCACGTGGAGAAAAGTTGGTCTGCAGGCGAAGCTGTTTGGAATAGTTTTCAATATCATACATGAGCAACGAAAAGAAATGCCATATCATCTCGCTGCCATAGTAGACAATATTTTTTAAATCATTGAGACTGCCTAGCTCCTTCATATAGAAAGCAAGACGATGATAAAGCGCCGGCTCGTCGCGGATGATATATGATGGATGGCTCGAAAAATTCTTTAATATCTCATTTGAACGATAATTGAACCCAGCGTCAGACAACATATCGATGGAGAAAAAAATCTGCTTTTGTCTAACATCCGCAGAAAAGTAAATAACTTTAAAGATCTCCTGTGGGACACAGAAAAGAATATCCCCTTTCTGGAGCTGGTACTCATAGTCACCCACCCGATAGTAAGAAGTACCTTCTTCGATTAATATGATTCCAAAAAAGGATGCGCGGTAGTAACAACCACGTTGGATATGCATGGTCTCCCCATTTACGTCAAGGACCATATATTCTTTGCTACGAAGCGGAAATAATGAATCGCCTATCATATCCTCCATAGTGAGGGAAATGACATAATCCCTTTTCTTCATCAGTATACATTTAGCTTAATATGATTATGAAATCGTCAAAAATAAAGGATACCAACAGGTTAAAAATCATAGAATCGTCTTCCTTTACAATTTGACATTAAACAAACGGAAGCAAAAGCAACGGCAAATAAACTTTACAAATGACCAGCAAAATATTAGGGGGCCTCTCTTCCGAGAAAACCCCCAAATAATATATCTTGTTGCGCCTGATCTTCAAGCAGCAAATTAGCCGCTGCGATGATACTACAAAGATACAACCGATACTCGAACAAAAAAGTGACCAAAATCATATGGACATAAAAATTGGAAAATTTACGGCACACACACATGTTTTACACCAAATAGATTAAAAAAGTCCCTTATAACAGCTAACTTAGTAGCCACAATCGCCTGTAAAGGTTATTACTGACTTAAATCATTTACGACATTGGAAGAACTTATTCATAGTAAAATATATGGAGCGGAAAATGGCGGCACCCCACTTCTCGTGCTGCATGGTCTCTTTGGCATGGCAGATAACTGGGGGTCTTTTGGCCGCAGTTTTGGCGAAAAAAGACAGGTACATCTATTGGATCTTCGCAACCATGGACGCAGCTTCCATAGCGATGATATGTCCATTGAGGTTATGGCAAAGGATCTCCTAAATTACATTCTGTCCATAGGTGCACAAAAAGTAGTCTTGCTGGGGCATTCACTGGGTGGTAAGATCGCCATGCAGTTTGCTTTTGACCATCCTGCCCAAGTAGAAAGATTAATTGTTGCCGATATTGCGCCTAAAGCATATCCGCCGCATCACGGAGATATCTTCAACGCCTTATGCGCCGTGGATTTTAACAAGGTAAACAATAGAAAAGATGTCCAGGACAAACTGGAACAGTACCTTCAGGATCCGGGTGTCATTCAGTTCCTGCTCAAAAACGTCTACATAAAAGAAGACCGGACATTAGGCTGGCGGTTTAATTTGGATATTTTGCAAAAAAAATACGCCGATTTTATTACTGTCGGCATAAAGTCTGGTCTATTCCCCGGGCCTACTTTATTTCTCGCAGGAGAAAAGTCCCGCTATATTCTCCCCGAGGATAAAGACGACATCAAAAGACAGTTTCCAAATGTCAGATTCGAAACGGTACCGAATGCTGGTCATTGGGTGCAAGCAGAAAATCCACAGGCCTTCGATTCCTTTGTAGCAGATTTTCTGGCGAATTAACCAAGCCTTCCAGCCCCAGATGAATAAACGAACATTATGGGGCTGGACGAGACAGTGTCTTATGTATTGGTTTTTCCCAAAGCAGCAGCATACGCTTTTAGTGCACGGTCCCGTGCAAATGCGTGGTCGACCATGGCCCCCGGGTATCGACCCGACACGAGCTCGGGAATCCAGCGGGAGATATACACCCTATTTTTATCATATTTTTCTGCCTGAAGTATTGGATTAAAAACCCTAAAATAGGGTGCCGCATCACATCCGCTTCCTGCCGCCCACTGCCAGTTCCCGTTATTGGCGGCCAAATCATAATCGTTCAATTTTTCGGCAAAATAGGCTTCGCCCCAGCGCCAGTCAATCAACAGATGTTTGCAGAGGAAGCTGGCCGCTATCATCCGAACGCGGTTATGCATAAACCCCGTCTTGTTCAACTGTCGCATGCCTGCATCAACCAAGGGGTATCCGGTCTGTCCTTCGCACCATCGGTCAAATTCCTCCTCATGGTTACGCCATTGAATATCATCATATTTCTTTCTGAACGACTCCTTGACGACATGTGGATAATGATACATTATTTGCATAAAAAATTCACGCCAGATAAGCTCTGAAAGCCAAACTTCATTTTTTTCCAACGCAAAGGCCACACATTGACGGATACTGATCGTACCAAAGCGGAGTGCCATGCCCAAATTTGTCGTTGCCGACAATGCCGGAAAGTCTCTATATCTGTCGTAGTTCGCTATAATTTCAGCATCTAAACGCGGAAGACGAAATAGCAAATCCGTCTTTTTAAATCCCAGCTGCTCTAGGGGTATCAAAGGGATATGCTCCTGCTGAAGAAAATGACCCACTAGGCCAGATGACGGCTGATAAGTATGCCGTTCTAATTCTTCCCGCCATTTTTTGGCATAAGGCGTATAGATCGTATAGGCTGTACCGTCATTTTTCACAAGCTCGTTTCTATCAAAGATGACCTGATCTTTTACGCCTCTAAACGGAACACCGGAAGCTTTCAGGAACTCGAAAATTTCCCGGTCTCTTTGAATAGCCTCGGGTTCATAGTCGCGGTTACAATAGACTTCCTGCAGATCATAATGCGTCGCTAAGGTGCCAAACACGGTTAGCGGATCACCCCTGAAGATATTTAACCTGGCACCGTATTTTTGTAACTTTCGGTTGATGCCCTCCAGTGCCTGATGGATATAATCTACGCGCCGGTCGGTCTTACTGGCAAGCCGCTCCAAAATATTGGTGTCAAAAATAAAAATAGGCAACACAGGCAGCCCCGTGGCCAAGGCTCGCGACAACCCCTTATTGTCTTCCATACGAAGATCCCTCCGGAACCAAAACACAACAACTCTCGTAGCTTTTTCCATCAATTATACGCTCGCTCTGTGGCCAGCTCTTTTTCTGTTACTTAGTTTTTCAAATCTGCCTGTCAATGACAAAACGGTAGTTCATATCACTCTTCAACAACCGCGCGTAGGCCTGGCTGATATCCTGTATCTGCTTTGGTCTGATTTAGACCTGCTGTGGAAGCCACTGTCTCAAAGCGCTTATTGAAAATGTCCTCATATCAAAAAAAGATAGATGAATTGTGTTAAACTATTTTATTGTCAAAATGGCTATTGTCCATCCGATTACAAGCTAAAATAACCTTTAACGACATATAAAGTTTGCTACCACCCTATAAAATTCAAATATTAGACGACTTTTCGGTTTCGTTGCCATCCAATGGCTACATTACGACAAATGGCAGCCCTACACGGCTAAGGTTAACAGCCGATAGCTTCATACGACTTCGACTTGAACCAATTGGAGTGCAAGGCCTCATTGCTGGTAGGTATTCAGGATTGAAAACGCCAAACGGTTATGATCCTGACAAAAGGTAAAAACTCACGTGCATCCAGCAACAGGGTTATTGCAAAATTTTAATCACCATTTGTTCCAACTGATCTACCCGAATACCTCTGACATTTAACTCGTTAATGTTGCGAGCAAGTAATACCTCTTTGCCTGCATTTTCCAGTGCAAGCGCCAACTCATCCAATCTCTCCACTTGGTCATGAATTAGAATATATCGTTCAACGGTTATTTCAAGCAAGTCAGAAGATAATGAATCGATAACTTCATCCGTATCCATCAGGACGAACAAGTCACGTGGTGCACCATTCTCCCCGTTCATATAGCCAATTTTTACATTTTTTCCCATGATATTTCTTTTGCTTTTATGAGACGCATCATTTTTTTATCGAAAGAAATTGAATAATCTGAATAGCCGATTCATCATCTGGACAAATTTTGTATTTATGTCGAATATTCACGCAAAAAAAACGCGATTTTCGTTTATATTGAAAAGAATTCCGTCTCCGAAACTCCGTTCATTCGGTCAGCACAAGCCTTTCACACAGATACTTGTTAACCAGGCGAGCCTTGTTTCGAAATCTGGAAACCGGTCAAAAAGGATAACTTCCTGTTCAAAACAACGAGACGTTGTGACAAGCATTTCCGAAAGAAACAAAACATCTTTTTTCTCTAAAGACTGAATCTCCTTTTTGCTTATCGCCACTTCGATCATTTCACGAACCAGAGCAATCTCTTCATCCAGCATATACCGTGTCTTAGAAAGCAGTAGTGCGGGATCAGATTTGAGGTCCTCAAACGCCAGATGGAAACGTTTAGTAATCAAATTGATCTGCCTCAGTTTCGCTCTTAGGAACCCCGTCAGGTTGTGCTCCAAAGAGGTGTTTCTATTATAACTCGCTTTCGCCATGGTAAATACCTCGCGGCATAAATACATCGCTATTGCATCGAAAACAGCCATCTTACTGTCAAAGTAATAGTACAATGTACTACGTCCCTTACCACATGCTTTTGAAATATCTTGCATCGAAACGCGCGTATAACCGTAAGTCTCGAAGACTTTCATCGATGAAAGAATAATTTCTTCCCGGATATTTTCTTGCTGCACTGTCATTACTCGACAAACATACAAAAAATGTCGAAAATTCATATATTTTTTCGACTTATTGCAAAAAAGATTAATTTCACACCATGATCGCAGATACTTTTCCTATTTTAACAACGAGCCGACTCTATTTACGTCAGATTCTGGATAGTGACGCTGAGTCGTTATTTGCTTATTTTTCAAAAGACGAGGTGACTGTATACTATGACTTACCTACGTTCGAGTCTATTGAAGAAGCGTATACACTGATCAGCAACTGGCAGCAAAATTTCGAAAAGGGGACAGCCATTCGATGGGCCATCTGCTTAAAGACCGATCCGCAACAACTGGTCGGTACCTGCGGCTTTCATAACTTTTCCGCCGAGCATTTTCGTGCAGAAATCGGCTATGAACTTCACCCTGATTTTTGGCAGCAAGGAATCATGACCGAAGCAATTTGTGCGATCATTTCTTTTGGGTTTGATAACTGTAGACTGAATCGCATCGAAGCCTTTATTGATCCTGATAATCTCGCCTCCCGTAGGCTGCTGGAAAAAATGAACCTGACCTCCGAAGGAGTTCTGCGTGATTATTTCTTTGAAAAAGGACGTTTCGTCGATGGCGAAATCTTTGCCTTACTAAAGAAGAATTATGTTGAGCCAGTTTCCTGACCTGTCACTATAGGCGATACTGATCAAATCTGCCCCTAGGGTTCGTGCAATACCTCTCCTTCTCCAGCATTATAACTTTACCAATTTCGCTCCTGATCTTCTTTCCAGTCAAAAGGCAACAATTCTTCTAGCTTCTTAAATACCCCTTTTTTGACTTCTACCACAGCCTCTAGGTTTTGCCTGGACAATTGGCTGATCAATTCCCTGCAACGCCCACATGGCGGTACAGGATTGCCAGCACTGTCGACAGCTACAATTGCCCTGATCACAGACTCATGATGTTTTAGCATTTCGGCAACTGCAGCATGCTCTGCACAAAATCCCATAGAACAGGCGGTATCTATGCTAATACCCGTATAAACATTTCCCGCAACGGTTTCTATGGCCGCTGCGACTCCTCCATATTCAATAAAATCGTTCAGCACTCTCGTACCTGCAATTTCTTTTGCGATTCCTTTAAGGTTTTTATTCATTTCACTTTCTCCATGCGCCCGTTTCGGTTCAGCTCATCGCCATACCAGACCAATGCAAGCTGTTGTTGTGTCTTTAGAAACTGGTCCTTTTCTTTATTATAATCATTTCCATCTTTCCAGTCCTGCTGGACTAGCTGTTCTTTCAGCTTTTGATAAGCTGACCGTATTTCCGGATGTGCTTTTAAATAATCACGAAAGGCAATATGCCGAACCCAATCTGCGGTACCTTTTACAAATGCATGCACCTGTGCCAGCCGGAGACCGTGGTCGTGCAGTATTTCCGGAATCTCCTCATCCACCTCGACCACATTGGGAATACCAAATTGTAGGGCTGGCTGCTTCAGGAATACAAAAAAGCGACGTCCCGGCCAATCTCTGTTATACTTCTGATAATAAACCACGTGCGGTAAGCGAAGCAGCTCGGGAACACGATTCAGATCAGCCTCACTATGCAGACCAAGCTGTATATCAATGATCGGTTTTGCGGAAAGTCCTTCTACAGCTGTACTGCCAATATGTTCAATACGTGGTTTCAGTGGTTGTAGAACATCGCTTAATTGTTTTTTGATGCCTTCAAATTGATCTTTCCAGATCTGCTGGTAAGGCTGAAAGGGTAGTTTCATATGGATAGTAGCCAGTATTGTTATTTACGTTTGTATGTCAGGAAACGCTGGGTTAAATATTTTCGTACAGGAATATCATAATATCTCAAGCAGCCATAGGCCAGCACAATACTCCCAAATACCACAGCGGCAGCTCCCGGAAGAGACTGTTCAAAAGTAAGCTGTTCATTCTTTACCCACGCATAATAGACATAAATAAAAGGATAATGTACCATATACAGCGGGTATGAAATATCACCAAGAAATTTGCATAACCAGTTCGTCAGCCTATCGCTGGCCGTTCCGCTGGCCCCCAGCACAACGAGCAATGGAAATACCATGACACAGCAGAAAGTATCGTACAGCCCGTTCATCCAAAGGTTCTCGGCTCCACCGATACGCGGAAGGGCTAATAATGCGACCAGAATAAGACCACAAGTCCAGAAGGCGCCCTTAAACCGGAAGGGTTTAAAAACTCGGGACAACAATAGGCCCGCAGAAAATGAAAACAGAAAACGTAACGATCCAGCGGTAAACTCAGTTGATGTCAGTGAAAAGCCAGCACAGATATCACCTAATGGGCCCCATACGGCGAAAATCGCCAATCCACATGCGGCCATTGCGACTACACCACCGAGTAGCCCTGTGGAAAGTCTCCGGAGAACCAAAGCATAAAGGATATTGCCGATATATTCAAAAAGCAAGGACCAGCTCGGGCCGTTCAATGGAAACATCTCCCCCAGTCCCCGCACTTCCTGACCCGGAAGTGCGGGAAGCAGCAGCGCATTCAACAACGTAGCGATAAAAAGTGACGAAACTGTCACCTGCGTCACGTCCCATACCGAACATTCCTGGAAATAAAATAGCCCAGCACCCATAAGCGCACCCGCTATGACCATAGGGTGAAGACGTATAAGTCTGCGCTGGATAAAATCCTTAGTCGTCATCCTGTCCCATCGGTCATCATAGGCATAACCAACAACAAAGCCTGAAAGTATAAAGAAAAAATCTACCGCCAAGTAGCCATGGTTGATCCGTTGATCCAAGTGGCTGCTCGCAAAAGCTTCGAAGATATGAAAACACACAACGGTGATTGCGGCGATTCCACGGAGACCATCCAATACCGGATAGTGTGGTTTGCTGTCTTTAAAAACAGGGGTTGAAACAGACGAATTTGTCATAAAAATTTGTTTGACCGAACCTGATATCTCAAGCAGCTAAGATAACAAATTCAAACAAGAGAACAGAGCGCAACAAAGCATGCAACAAACCATCAGAACGCTGTATAAGTTGCTAATGAACCACCGGTATGTAATCCCGCAGATAGGCTTTTTCTTCACGCATGCGCTGTATATATGTTTTACTGTAAATCTCGAGAAGGATATCAGAAATATTTACACTGGTATTCTCCTCCCCGGCTTCCTCACCAAAAGAGAATATCTGCTCCTCTTTCCGCTCTTTTTTTGACAGAAAATAATAAAAATCTTCGCTTTCCCAGCCACTTATACCGGTACTAACATCTGCGGTCACCGGCAATAGCTTGTATTGCTCTTGAAGAAAGCTACGGATTTTTGCGTAATCCGTCTGATTCTTTGAAGACTTTGTAGCATGTAAATAAGCAAATTGGCCATCCTCGCTCTCCGCCATGCTGACTGCCGGAAAAGCAACACCATTAAGTACAGCTAAAGTATCTTTATCTTCATGATATGATACCGTAGTATACCTGTAACCAAAATATTTGTGCGGTTTACGATTTCTGGTCTCCCAGTTCGACGTCGACTCTAAATAATAAGCGGTGGGCAGACTTCCTTGCGTATCAAAAAACGCCAGTGTATCCTTTTTGAATGTCGCTGTCTCAAATACTTCTTTCAGCTCGCTTTTATCCAGGCTCTTGACATCTAAGGCGAGTATCTCCGCTGTTTTTTTTACCTTAGGGATATAAAATGCTGAAACATTGAACGTCTTGTCCAACTGCTCCAATGCAATGATTTTTGGTCCTTCAGATTGGCAAGAAATAAATAAGGTAAAACCTGATAGCAGGGCAAATATATTTTTACAGGTAGCGTCAATTAATTTCATGTGTATTTATAGCCATTGCATTTTCGATCTTAGTAGCAAGACCAAAGTTTTTCAAACTTAGGCAAATTGTAGATTAAATGCAATATTGTGCTGGCTGCCAGAAACCCATAGGAATATTTACAATCCGTGGACCTTGTGTTTATTAAACGTGATGGGGCCGTTTTAACGATTTCTTATGTGTTGGAATAAAAAATGTCCAGGACTGAATCAAAGATTACCCTCCCGGACATTAAGGATCTTAACCCCAAATTCTCCGCCTTACGAGTTCCACCAATGATAATAATTATGTATGTTGTCGTATTCAAAGCCACAACGCGGGTACAGATTGTTCCCAATATCATTTGTTTTCTCGGTTTCAAGCATAAGACCGCATGCTCCTGTTTCAGCACACCATTGTTTGCTACGGTCAATAAGCGCGACTGAAAGGCCTCTCCCCCGATAATCAGTATGCACAAATAAATCGCTCAACAGCCACTGTAATTTGAGTCTGGTGTAATGGAATAATTTATAAAGCTGTACAAACCCTACTGCTTTACCATCCACAAACAGCAGAAAAACGTGCGATTCATCCCTTAAAAACCTTTCTTTTAAAAAGGCTTTACCCTTTTCAAAATCCGGTTCCTGGCGGTAAAAAATCCGGTAAAGATCAAATAGTTCGGCTGTCGCGTCCAAATCGTCAAGACTTGCTTTTTTAATTTCGTATTTCATTGTCTTACTTTTTGATTATACGGACAAAAGTAAGTTCCAAGTCATTTCCCTTAATCATCCAGATTAAAGATATGAAGTAGTCCAGCGAATAAATTATTATAAAATAATCAAGAAAGATAAATAGTTGGAAAATAACTGTCTTCGAGTCTTGGGATTCACAGATAAGCCTGCCAATACGATCCACCTAATATATTATGCCAGACAGTACATTCGGAAGATTCTATTGGCAGAGTTCAATATTAAACACCCAATAACTTATCAACATGTTCGCGAATATCCTCTGGCAACATGAGATAAATGGGGGTTTTTAGGTTTTCCCTGCTGGGTTCACCATCCACGAAAATGTTTTTAAATCCTTCATTGAGCCATTTGCCTTCCTCTGCCAGATATCCCTTATAGCTGTCATCCAAAATCTCAATAATGCTTTTGTTGTTTTCCATGTGTTCCGTCATTTATGCTAATTGTAAACTGCATCTAAAAAAATATTCGACAGGGAAACATCAACATTGATGCCACTCCTATTTTAGAAATCTCAAAGATGGACAGAAACCAAAAATTTTAAGTTTTCTTAACGTTTTGGTTCCTGGAAATCCAATATCGACTTAAACGTCCCTGCATGAGACCTTTGTACATTTGTTTTATTTCGGATTATTTTTAACTTTTGTATTGGAGATGACATAGAGCCTAAGCGAAAGGCTAACGTGTAAATCCCCCAATAGACATGATAAATCAATACATATGATCTTAATCGCCGTACTGCTACCATGGTTATCGTTCTTTTTACGTGGTAAAATCTTGAGCGGAATAATCTGCCTGATTCTTCAGCTTACTATTCTGGGATGGTTACCTGCTGCTATTTGGGCGGTAGCTTCGCGTGTCGATGGCAAAAATAAGCAACGTATCAGGAGCCTCGAACGTAGAATGGGCCGTTAAAAACGGAATCTTTCATTTAGCCGTGGACAACAGCTCCGGATCAACGATCTGCTGGACAAACAGTACGCTCATTCAGTATCTAAAAAGGCCTTAATTTGTCCCAGGGTAAAATCAATCAGTACTTCATCCACATTACCAAAGAAGTCCCGCATCATATAATTCCCGTGATTGGCAGGTAGGATCATCAACCGGCAATTGGGAATCTCTTGATGCATTGACGCCAGATGCTGCGTTCTGACCACATCCTGGTCCCCGCCCAACAAAAAGACCGGGCACTGTATTCCCGCCAGCACCCCCTGTTCAAAATCCTGAAAGTGGATCATGCGTTGGCTGTCCTTTTCATACATGTTTTTAAATTTATCAGGATCTGGATTAAGCTTTAAAAAGTTATCCTTCAAAAATTGAGGCACAGCATCTATGGTAGACGATTCCATGCTCTCAAAGAAGCCATCTATCAGTCCGTCCCGTTTAGTATTGCCTGAAGCCGCAATCAGCTTATCGACTTTGTCCGGAAACAGAGCAGCTAATTTCAATGCCGTAGTCGCTCCGTTGCTGAAACCAAAAATTGAAGCTTTCCCGATAGACAAATGGTCCAAAAGACTTATTATATCCATGACGTCCTGCTCGAATGTTTCTGGTACTGTTCTATGGGCTGATCTCCCATGATTTTGCATGTCCGGTAAAATCAGCTGATAGCGATCTTGCAAGCGTCTTACAGTTTCCTCAAAATCAGAAAAACCAGAAGAGCCACCTCCATGGATAAGTACCAATGGCCTGCCATTTCCATATATCTCATAGTAAAGTTTTATTCCATTTATGGGCGCGTAGCCCATCTTCGGTTGTAATGCATGCATAACTTTTGTTCTAATATTGATCAGCTCCCAAAGATAGCTGTGTTTTTTCGACAAATTTTTTAAAATTCATGAGGACGGCATCAGTAAAGGCTTGTTGCAAATCAAAAGGCACCATCGTATCCGGCTCAAATGTCTCTCGTACGATTGTATTGTCGTCAATGGCCTGAAACTCAACAATGCAATTTCTGCCATTGCCTGTACTTTCGATACATTCCAATGGTATAACACGATGATATATTCCCCGATAATTAAAGCCCTCGTGATTATTCCGTTGCTCCATTCTGAAATCGAAGAGTCCGCCTTCCGTAAGGTCGTTGATGACCAGCGGACAATGCCAGTCATCAAAGGGAATGTTCCATTGCCTGATAGACTCGGGCTTACCCCAGTGCCCCCAAACCTCCTCGATAGGCCGCTCCACCAAAACGACCGAAACAAGTTTTTTAGCACTTAGATTTACTTCCTCCATAATCCCATGATATTCAGTAGGTATTTACCTCAGCAATGCGGTTATCTCGACGAGCGATGGTAAAAACTCACGGACAATATTAAAAAACTGCAGGCTGAAAACACTTGCCCTATGACAATATTTTCGTCCGGCAAGTATAGCAATAGCTTGAGTCTCGTAAATCAGGATCTATGCCGTGCGCCTATCGACATGCAGAGCCGAGTATTTACGGGAGCATAAGTATGGTATATTTATTGCACATGTTGAGAAAACATATAAAAAACCGTTTCGAATGAAAAAATTAGCACTAGTGGCATTGAGTCTGATGATTCTTACCTCAGCTTGTAACAATGCAGAAAAATCAGGTTCCTCCGATCACACGGACAGCGTAGCCAATGAGGATGCCCACAGCATAGGCGGCGATAAGGACGAGCATGGATGTCTTGTCGGCGCAGGTCAGACATGGAGTCAAATCAAACAGGGCTGTATTCAGGTCTTTAATGTAGGGCTCCGGCTGAATCCTGTGGACATGAAAGAAGGGGAAGCGGTCATCAGTGCATTTGTTGTTGCTAACGATGACCAATCCAAAGTGGAGCTTTTCTTGCCCGATAATACAAAGAATACCATTATTATGGATAAAACGGACAACAATATCTACCAAAAAGACAGCTATAAATATGATGCCAACAAGGCTGATCTGTATATTAATGGCGAAGTAAAATATAAAGGAAATGTGGAATAGCATTTCTGCAGCCTAATCCATAGCTACGTTCATGCGGAGGCATGAACGTAGCTATGGATTTATCTGATCACCTACAAATTAGCCACCAATTTTATCCCCAATAGACCTGCTTACATTGGGAATATCGCGTACGCTAATACATAGGATTGGCTATTCAGGGATTGATCACTGCAATTTCCGCTGTGTACGGTCCAGTGTATGTATTTCCGATCATTTTATTTTCGTTGACGGTCATATAATACCTACCGCTATCTCTGAACCGATACTTGAGTTCCCGTCCATATGGGCCGTCTGCTGACCCATCGGGACAAAAGAGCTGACTGATTCGGATATTGGCTGTATCAGATGCTGTCTTGATTGTGATACGGACAGAGTCTGCGGCATGCACGTTGATATGGAGGGTATCTGTATGTCCCGAACTAAATTTCATCTGTTTGACAAGCTGCCCGTTATCAAAATAAATTTTCTCTGCTCCGTTTTGTGAGCCGGTACCTTTGGGCGTGCCTCTGCGATCCGCAGTTGGCCGACAGGCGTTCTGAACACTGCACAGCGTCATGAGCCCGATAATTGACAGGAATTTATGCATAGCTGTTTATTTTTTAGAACAATCGGGATCAAAAGCAGTTTTTACTACTGTACACAAGCTGATTCCTATTGATGCTTCCGACCCAGAATGCCGGACTGCCCACTTCGAGATAAAATATAGGTACCTGCCTATTACCCTCTTTAGGGAGTACAATTTCGTCTGCTTTCCACGAAGACTTCACAGCGGGATATCCTGCTGGTGGACGCTACCTATACCCCGACATGGGGCGCTCAATCCACCGAACGTTATTCCATGGGCTGCCAACTTTGCCCCTTAAATAACCAATATATCTTTTAAGATAAGACCTTCCGATTTTGTTATTCAGGCCCACATTATTTTCACCTTCCAGAAAACACTGGGAGTATGTTTCCCAGCTATTAAAGCGCAATCCTGCACAATCTGAAAGCTTCTCCAACATCGTTAATGCCGCTGATTTCGAAAGAAGTCCAGCGTCAGTTGCAGCTGTGATCAGATGGCTGGCAACAGCAATGGCCAATGCATCCGCTCCGGGCTTACGAATATCCCACATAGCAGGACCGATTTGCTCGCTTGCGCTTTTCAGTGCGGTGCTAGACACAGGTATATCCAGCAAGTTAAAATAAAAGGCTAAAACCGCAAGGCAGCTTCCGGCATCCTCTATTCCAAAATCCCTTTTCAATAACTTCAAAAATTCACTTTGATATTCTGGCTGTTTAGGATAGTCTCCAAACTGATAGAGATGCACAGGGTATGTGCCATCGTCATTTTTACTCCCAAATACCGTAAACCAGTCACCGAAGACAATAGTCCTGAATGGAGCCCCTAATGCTGTACCAAACTGCTCAGCATACGGAACCGTTTTTAATAGCTTCTGATCAACTATTTTCGCACTATCGTGGGCTGCCAGTACAGCATTATGCGCCATCTCTTCTTTTGCTTCATCCAATCCTTCTCTGGCACCACTCCATAGTTCTCTAAAAAATTTAAACATCATGTTAACGATTAATTTCTTGTTTACACAATCCTGGTCCATGCCTTGTACAGTAGGCACCATGGTTCCCATTTATACTGTAAATCTGAAAATAATTGTTTGCTTGTCGGCAACCGGATATATATTGGTGTGATAGCCGCCCATATTTGCTGGATCCGGCTCTATATTTGAAAAGAAAACTCAACTGATTATTGCCACAATAGCCAAAAGCAGGCTAAGTGTCCAGGCCTTTGCACTATAATGAAGCCACTTCACGTTTAAGAAAACAGTCTGATTAAATCAAACAATGCCACAAATGTATTCAGTACATGTTTCATGTTCTTGGTCAAACAAATATTGTACCATTACCAATCTCGTAGAAGCTCGACTACCTTTTCCAATGGGCGTCCTATCACGGCTTTGCCATCTTTTATGACAATGGGCCTTTCGATCAATACGGGGTTGTTTACCATCACCTCGATCCACTCATCGTCGGTCAGCTGAAGGTGCTGGAATCGTTCACGGAATAGGGATTCGTTTTTCCGGATCAATTCCAAGGGCTTCATACCGAGCATAGCCAGAATTTCCTTCAGTTCAGCTTTGCTGGGAGTGTCGTGCAGATATTCCTGTACCTGCATCTCCTGCGCATTTTTTTGCAAAAAATCCAACGCTGCACAACTCTTGCTACATTGTTGATAATGGTATATTTTAATCATATTTACTGTCATTGTGGCCGTCTTTCCAAAAGTACAACCTGTAAAGTCAAGCAAAAATACGAGTAAATCAATACACTCTTGCTCTCTCAATGTAATTTGATCCGGATACAAGCCCAGAATGTAGATGATTTTTAATAATTTAGTATCATGAAATCAGCGGAAAGCGTCATCGATTTTTATAAAAGGCATCCGGAAATGGTAGAGGTCGACCCCGCTCTAAACAATATGGGCTTTGGACACTTTAACGTCTTTAGCCGGGCCGCCTGTACAGTGGCGTCTCCCTACAATCGCCGTGATTTTTATAAGACCTCACTGATTATTGGGAACGGAAAGCTGTACTATGCCGATAAATGGATACAGATAGACCGGCCGGCAATGTTATTTGCCAACCCGGTGGTACCCTACTCCTGGGAACCTGAATCTTCAGAGCAATCGGGATGGTACTGTGTATTTACCGAAGAGTTCATCCAGCATAGTGAGCGCATCGAAAGCCTAAAAGACTCTCCTCTCTTTAAAATTGGGAGCAATCCAGTTTATTTCCCAGATAGGGAACAGCTGGTAGAAATTTCGGCAATTTTCAAAAAAATGATGGTGGAGGTCAGCTCATCCTACGTGCATAAGGATGATGTATTACGCAGCTATCTCCATTTATTGATCCACGAAGCGATGAAGTCAAGTCCTGCCCAGGAGTATGGTACTTATACCAATGCGTCCTCTCGTGTATCCAGTCTTTTTCTGGAATTGCTGGAACGCCAATTTCCGGTAAGCACGACCACCCCCGGCCTGCAGCTGAAAAGTCCGGCTGACTATGCCCATGCTCTTTCGGTACATATCAATCACCTCAACCGTGCGGTTAAAGAGACCACAGGCAAAACAACCAGCGCGCATATCGCTCACCGTGTCGCACAAGAAGCCAAGTCATTGCTCTTACACACCCACTGGAACATCGCCGATATTGCTTACAGCCTAGGTTTTGAATACCCATCCTATTTCACTAGTTTCTTTAAAAAGCATACGGGAATATCGCCCAACCAGCTACGGACCAATACTGTTTGAAAAGTGTAAGAATCTGTTTGATTGTCTTAATTCAATCCCGCAGAGCCGTGACTACTTTTGTATGGAACAAAGAGAATAGTCATGAAATATAGAAATCTTGGAACAACAAACGAAAAGTTATCGGCCATAGGCTTAGGCTGTATGGGCATGAGTTTTGCATATGGTCCCAGCGACGAAAAGGAAAGTATTGCCACATTGGAGCGTGCGCTGGATCTAGGTGTGAATTTTTGGGATACTGCAGATATGTATGGTAACGGCGCCAATGAAGAGCTCATAGCAAAAGTGCTGGTTCCTAATCGGGATAAAGTATTTATTGCGACCAAATTTGGTTTCCGTTTTAAAGATGGAAAAGCCGGGCCTAGCGGTACCGCGAACACCTATTTTGACGGCTCACCCACCTGGATAAAAATAGCTGTGGAAAATAGTCTACGCCGTCTTCGTGTGGACACTATTGATTTATATTATGCGCACCGCATTGATCCCAATATCCCAGTCGAAGATACGGTAGGCGCCATGGCTGAATTGGTTAAAGAAGGTAAAGTGAGATACCTGGGATTAAGCGAAGCATCGCCAGAGTCCATCATCAAAGCAAACGCCGTACATCCCATTGCAGCGCTCCAGAGCGAGTATTCGCTGCTCACCCGCGATGTAGAAAAAGAAATATTACAAACAGTACGTCACTTAGGTATTAGCCTGGTCCCTTACTCTCCGCTAGCCAGAGGTCTATTTTCCAATGCACTGGATCTGCACAGCCTCGCGGCCGACGATTTTAGACGGACATTGCCTCGCAATCAAGGAGAGCATGCGGTCAACAATGCACAGCTAGTTTCGGAGTTTGCTCTACTGGCTAAAGACAAGCGGTGCTCACCTATACAACTCGCTCTGGCTTGGGTATTGGCTCAGGGAGATGATATCATTCCGATTCCGGGGACAAAGAAACGAAAGTACCTGGAAGAGAATGTCGGAGCTATTGGGCTACAACTATCAAATACGGATCTGGCAGCCATCGACGCTATCCTCGAAAAGTATCCCAACATCGGGGCACGCTATAGTGAAGGTGCCATGGCCCTGGTCAACAACTAGGACGATCCGGCTCACAACAGTACCGCTACAGCGCAGAGCTTGCTGTAGCGCTGTTTCGCTCTCAGGAGGACATAACAGCCAGATCTCAAAAAAGAGCACGACTAAAATAAAGCGTCATATATCAATTTAGATAAATAGGTGTTGCTGTTTCCACTGGATTTCCAAAAAAGATAGCGGGAGACGGTTTTCAACCAGCGTCCATTCGTGTGGGGAACAGATTCGTCTCATTCCGGCCAGAGAACGAACAAACAGATTCTCTATGATATATCTGACATAATGATTGCCTCTGCGATATAAGGTACCTACGAAGTAAATATGGCGGCACAATTCATCTACCCGATGGTCGGCAGTCAACGACCTGAGATAATTGATGATTGCCTGTAGGGCCCCGGCAAAATTGTGTTGACGGATCAGCTGATTAAGCTCTAAACGAATGTCCCGGTAATGGAAAACCAGATACATACCAGCGCGGTAACGGTTTAACTTTTTCATTCTATAAGTAATTTGTCTTTACCAATTACGAGGAACCTGTTGTACAGTATTCCCCGCCGTCTGAAATATATTCTTTTCCCCCCTGCTCATGTTATTACGCTGTTTGATTCTTGTATGCCAAACAGTATTCCATTATTTTGACAAACGCATCAAATCTATAAATATCAACCACTTAAAAACATATCAATTAAAACGAAGAAAACAAAGTCCTATCAAAATGATATGCGACTTTATCAAAATGATAAATAACGGAACAAAAAGATATTCCCTAAACGGATTAGAGTAAATCAATGCCGGGCTTTTTACCCCCTTTGGCAGTATGGTCAGGAAAATGACAGTTAAAGGGTAAAATCAGGAATGTAACAAATATACCATGTGCCGCAATTATCTGGGAAAAACAAACTTTAACCATTATTTTCGTAAATATCTGTAGAAGAGTTAATGATAAAAAACAACTATATACAATGACAAACTTAAACCTGTTCAAAAAAGTTCTGCTTGCAGCTTGTCTGGGCTGTCTGTTTTACTCCTGCAAAAATGATACGAGTACTCCCAACACCCTGACAAACGAAGAAAAGAATGAAGGATGGGAGCTACTATTTGATGGTTCCACACTTAATCATTGGCATACATACAATAATGAGAAAAAAGCACCAAATGCCTGGGTGGTCAAAAATGGTACAATATATTGCGATCCCGGTAGTGAAAGCCAGAAATATGACCTCGTTTCTGACGCGGAGTACAAAAATTATGAATTTAAATTTGAATGGAAGCTGGAAAAGGAAGGTAATAGTGGCGTTTTCGTCAATGTTCAGGAGCGGCCGGATATCAATGCTACTTATCATTCAGGGCCGGAGTACCAGCTCTTGGCTGATTCACACCCCGACTTTGATAAACCGCTAAAACGCGCTGGCTGCCTGTACATGTTTTTACCGCAGCAAAACTTTGTCAATACAAAGGCCGGAAACGACTGGAACCAATCGAGTATCATCCAAAAGGACGGCAAAATCACCTTTTATCTCAATGGAAAGGTTACCGCCGAAATGGATTTCACTTCAGCAAAGTGGAAAGATCTGGTCAAACACAGCACCTTTAAAGATTATCCGGAATTTGGTCAGCATGTAAATGGTAAGCTGGCCCTTCAGGACTGGTCGCGCGGAGTCTCCTTCAGAAATCTGAAAATCAAGAAATTATAAAAAAAATATTTTTTTCAAAGTCCTTGGTCCAGGCTAAGGGCTTTGGTTTTCCCATCGTTCTGGCACTGTTATGCCTCACTCGGCCCCAATTGGATACAGCAGCGTGTGATAACCTATCTACCGGAACTCCATGCGGGTATCAATCCAAAAATACGACCGATTTTTACGAAAAAGTTCTTCGGGCAACTGATGATTGTAAATCAGCTCTTCCAGTGTATTGAAATTGTAACGCAACAAATCGCCATCCTTCGACTGAATCGGCCGCAAGATGGCATCTTCATCGTCGATAAAGATGTCCGATTCAAAAAGACTGACATGATGGGTGGCCACCCAAGAGATCGCCTTCATTCTATCCATCCTTTCCAGCGCCTTGGACGCCTCCTGATATTGTTTCATTTCCCAAGGCAAGTCTTCAGGATAGTGGGAAGCGATATAATCCTGATAGATTTTAATATCGCCTACACGAAGACACTCGTTGCGAAGCAGCAGTCTTGTTGTATCCCGGGCAAAACTAATATACTCGGGGTGCATAAACAATCCGTACCGTTTACTATACAATTTTATCTTTTCTGCCAATTCCTGCCTCATGATATTATGAGCAACAAAAATCATCCCAACATACTCATTATAACTATGTTGTCGCTCACTTTATCTTATTTTATCATCGAAAGGGCACATTATTTTTAATTCTACCCGCGACGATGGGTGTGCTCTACCTCATCGCTTATATGTAGCTGAAGTGTCGCCTTATCTGCTCAAAAGCTGGGATATTTTCACTCCCAGCTTTTTGAAGCGTTACAATGTCTGGATGACCTCTTCCATTTTCAAACGTGATTTGGCGGTGATCGCAGGCTGGTTTGTGTCCCCTGCATGCCGGTAACCTATGGCTACAGCAAACATCGTTTTATAATCTTGAAGCCCCAAAATCTCGTCATATACAGTATTCTCAATCCCCTCCATAGGCGTTGCATCGATTTTATTCGCGGCACATGCGGCAAGAAAAAAACCTAAAGAAAGATACACCTGCTGTTTCATCCAGGACTTTACATGTGCATCACCCTGAGATTTTAGAAACTGATGGTAGTAATGTATAGAGCCTTCGGGCAGTGTACTGGCGATCTGTTCTTCAAAGCGTTGTACATTTTCGAGAGCGCTAAATACCACGAGATGACTGGCTTCATTAATTTTCTGCGCATTCCAATACGATGCAGCTGCAAGTTTCTGTTTCGTTTCACCTTCCGAAATAAAGAAAAATTTCCATGGCTGACTATTGATGGAAGACGGACTCAATCGCAGTATCTCCTTCAGTTCGGCAATCTGTTGTCCTGAGATCCTTTCTGCTGAATTATACTTCTTTGTTGTGTAACGCTGTTGTGCTGTTTCTAAAAATGTCATAACCTACTTTGTTAATTAACTATATTTTTTATAGTTGCAAACTTAAATATAGTGCACTATATTTGCAATAACGGTCAATTTTGATAGTAACAGATGTATTTGATAGACAACAAACAATATCCCTGCAGTACGAGCCTGACAATGAAATATATAGGCGGAAAATGGAAAGCAGTAATTCTAATTCATTTAATCGAAAAAAAACGTTATAATGAATTGAGGAAGGAATGCCGTTTAATCACTGAACGCACATTAAGTCTGCAGCTGAAGGAACTGGAGGCCGATGGTTTGGTCAAACGGACGGTTCACACAGATAAAGCTCCTTTGAAAGTAGATTATGAGCTGACAGAATTTGGGAAAACATTGATCCCGCTACTGCAGTCCCTAGCGGCGTGGGGACGGGACACGGCTGCACGGACAGCGGCAGTTCAACAGGTAAAATAATGGTAGCCCACCCGCTGCCCTCACCAGATCCAGTCCCCATAAAAATCGGTTTATGGGCTATTTGATCTAGAAGATTTCGTCTACCAGCTCCTTATTGGCCATCGCTCCGGCAACATTGCCTGTTGCCACCGCATTGGCCACCGACCGCATCATACTGGAATTATCACCACAGGCAAAGATGCCCTTCACGGTTGTCTTTTGAAAATTGTCAACGACGATGTGCCCCATTTCAGTCATCTCGCAGCCCAACGTGGCTGGCATAGCTGAATGCTGTCTGAAAGGGACTGCAGCATACACCGCATCAAAAGCCTGTGAATCGCCATCTTTAAAAACCACCTGTTGCACCCAGCCACTCTTGTGCTGGATTTTGCTGATCTCTTTTTCCAGAAGGGTGATGCCTTTTGTTCGCAGCTTTTCGAGCTGTTCTGCATTAAAACTCGTTTCTCCTGTAGTCAGTATCGTCAACTCTTTCGTTAGATTATGAACGAGAGAGGCGAGGTGCATGGCTCTCTCGCCATTGGCAATAATTGCGGTTTTCCTGCCCCTGAACTCGTAGCCATGACAGTAAGGACAGTGAATCACCGAAATGCCCCAGCAAGCCGCAAATCCTTGGATACTGGGCATGATATCCTCGATACCGCTAGCGAAAATAAGTTTGCGGCCGCTAAACAGTTCGCCATTTTCTGTCTGTATCTCAAAACCCGCCAGAGTTTTTCTTCCACTCACGGCCAATCCCTTCTGTAATGTCACAGTAGCATAACGCTTGACCTGTTCCTTCGCCTTGTTCGCTATAACTGCTGGCTTTTCACCGTCTTGTGTTATAAAATTATGGGAATGAGGCGTCTGTCGGTTGCAGGGCGCGCCGCTGTCCAATACTAATACGCGCCGCAAGGAACGTCCCAATGCCATGGCCGCAGAAAGACCTGCATAACTGCCACCAATAATAATCACGTCGAATTCTTTATCGTCTTTCATCTTACTATACTTGTATATTCGTTTTTATTTTTTGCAGCTGATCAGGTGGAATGGAAAATTCTCCTCGACTTCACTGATGTCCATCAATCCATAGGCACCAAACTCTGTCCGGATGGAATTTTCATCATAGAAGAACATGCTGACGCCATCAAATAATGAGAATCGATCCACACCTAGCTGTACCCCCTGCCCGTAAATAGCTGCTGCCTTTGACACTGCCGAGAAAATCATATACCCCCCATCGGCCAGTTGCCCAAAACAATCTTGGATAAACTTCGCCCTTTCATCCCTGTCAAGCAAGTGAATCAATGCATGGCAAAAGATTCCGTCATATTGCTTATTGTCAAACGGCATCGCTGTGACCGACCCTTGATAAATTGTCGTTTCATCTCCAAAATGCTTTCGAGCCAGTGCAATTGCTGTGGGCGATATTTCAATACCAGTCACCTGTATGCCTTTGTCCAGAAAAACAGCGGCATTTCTACCATAACCAAATCCAGGAATCAAAATGTCCTTTATATTTTTTTTATAAAAGAAATCTTTCGCAATAATGGCAGAGCGGGCAGGGCTTCCCCCCCACATCTCACCTTTTTCTATAAAATGACGTTCCCAAAATTTCATACAAATACCTTTTAATGGCGTTTTATTTCCGCTCCGTAACGTAGCGTACGCCAACCCCTGACGTAATAATAGTACGAAGATATCATTTTTTATTATTGCAACTATGTAGCAATAATATTAAATGCAATTAAATTGCAAATAAATTACAATTGTTTGTGATGCTCACGATAATGGTTATTTATCAGTATTGAAAATCTCGTTTCTTACGGGATATCTTTGTATCGGAAGTACAGCGCTTCTGCTTACATAATATTCGCATGAAAAACATAAAGATCTTTTTTGCCGCAGTATTGCTCCAGGTAACGGCTGCTCCTGCAATGGCTCAACAGCTTGATAAAATGACCTGGTATAATGAACCTGCCGAATGGAACGTGACTGCAAACACGCTCTCCATGCAGGTCACTCCCAAAAGTGATTACTGGCGCCTGTCACACTATGGCTTCACCGTAGATGACGCTCCATTTCTATACACCGAACGTGGTGGCGAATTTGAAGTAAAGGCTAAGATTACAGCAAAATATCAAAACCGATTCGACCAAGCTGGCATCATGCTGCGCATCGACCATGAGAACTATATTAAAGCAGGAATTGAGTATGTTGATGGGAAGTACAATCTAAGCACAGTGGTCACCCACCGGACAAGCGACTGGAGCATCATTCCGATCGAGAAAGAAATCCCTTATATTTGGATCAAAGCAGTGCGCAGACTGGACGCCGTCGAGTTTTTTTATTCTTTTGACGACAAGAAGTACACAATGATGCGGAATGCCTGGTTACAGGACAACCACCCCGTGCGGGTAGGGGTCATGGCGGCTTCGCCGGATGGCAATGGTTTTCAGGCCACATTTGAACATTTCAGCATAAAACATCTCCCCGACCAACGCCGCACAAAGTGGTTGAAGGAAAATAGCGCCGACTGAGTATCTTATCGTGACGACATCCTGCTAAATACCTGCACTGCCTCATGCGAATTGCGCACCTGTAATTTCTGAAGAATATTTTGCCGATGCCGGTTGACCGTATGGATACTGAGATCCAGTTTCGCGGCAATATCTTTACTGATCATCCCCTCCTTTATGCAGTTCAGTATCTGTTTTTCCCGGTTACTGATCGTTTCTTTCAGCCCCTGCTCATTCAGGGGATAACGCATACCTGTCAACTGATTAAAAATATAGCTACCGTTATTTTCTGCGATTTCGGTATCCGGAAGCAAAGTATAACAACACAGTGCTAACTGCGGAAATACCGCACCGGGAGCATTCAGATATACGATCTGATGTGACATGGCTAACGTTTGCCCCCCCTTTCCGCCGATCCGTAATACGGTATTCGCCCGATAATTAAACCGCTCTTTCAAGGGAACTCTTTTCAGCAGATCCAGAAACTGCAGTTCGAGCGCATGTTTGACAGCAAGATCCTCGGGGTGTACGCGTTCTAGCAGAAAATCTTCCCAGATACTATTGATTTCCAGCTTTCTTTCCGCTTCTGAAAGATGCAAACGCTGTGCGATTTGGCCCATAAAGGTGTAGCTCCAGTTCGCGGTAAGGTCACTGAGCACCGCTATTCCGTTGTGAATCTCAGCATAAGTCTTCGCATATTGTTTATAGTGGTGCAGGATGGAAAGTTCGACACGGCTGTTTCGTTGTTCCTGGCTTGTCAGATATTTGTTCAATTTTTTTTTAGCTTCCGTTTCCATATGCCTATTCATTCAATATTTTTTAGTATGACTGTTCCACAACAACAGGCTGCAGGCCTGTTATTAGTTAGAAGGAAAGCCCAACCCGAATATAGGGTAAAGTCGCTTCCCTGCTAAACCCGAGCACACCCTGAATCATCAATAGATCACCGGGCATAAAATAGACCCCTCCTCCATAGCCCATATGCCAGGTGTCCGAACGATCGCCGGTCATCCAGACACGGCCTATATCGTAAAAACCGATCGCTCCTACCGTACCCGGAACAAGATAGGAGGAATAACTGAATAGCTTCAGGCGCACGTCAAAATTATTATAAAGAGCCGTCTTTCCTGTAAAACGTCTTGAGTTGTACCCCCGAAGGCTCATTTCCCCGCCAATCTGTGCATGCTGATAAAAATAGGGATTCCCCCACACCGCATCCAGTCCCAGCCTGTTGGCAAAGGTAAGATAGTCGCTCACAACAGTTTTATACACAGCCATACTGTGCTGTAGTTTGGTATAACCCCGCTGTTCGCCCCCCAGTTCGGTGTTCCAGATCAGACGTGAATGAATATGCACGCCTGATTTTGGCGCGGAGGTCTGATCCCGTGTGTCGTAATCCATGCCAGCAGCGACGCCTGTAAAAAAATTGCTCCCATAGATAGACTCAGCAGGGTATTTCGCATTAAATTCCTCAAAAAAACGACCGACGTTATTAATTGCCTTACTATGATAGTACCCGGAAGACCAACCGTAGAACAATTTTAACTCTGGCTTCAGAAATTTCTCCAAAAGAATGTCAGCCTGTACAATATCAAATCTATTGCGATAGTAGGAAATACCTCTTGCTTCCGATTTTTCAAAGACCGTGCTGTTTCCATAGCCAAAAAAGTTACTGAGGTTTTTGGGGCCGAGCGATGAAAGATGAACAGAAAGATCCTGTCCTCCGATGAGATCCTTATAATTGCCCTTATAATCAAACATGAACGACTCACGGCCGGTCAGATAACTTCCCATTATCTGATGCCTATAGGCATACGGTTTCTTTCTAAACCCCTGATTTTCGATCAGATATCCTAAGCCAAAAATCAGTCCCCGATCCACTCCATAGTCGATGTTAAAAACGACGCCTTTGCGGTCATAGGCAAAACCATTATATTCAAATTGATGCACAGTACTATCGTTGCTCAACTTGAGCCTGAGCGAATTGGCCACTTGACCTAATTCCGGCCTTTGGTCCTTCGAATCATAAATATATACCTGCCGACCGTTATCAAATTTTTCACCGACACGATAACGGTCCTTGTCCTGCCCTCCGATTAGTCTTAGCCGAATAGGTGAACGTCCTGATCCATGCAGCTTATATTCATCCTCCCCCCCTATTCCATAAACCCTGATCTCCTTGCTTTCTTCGGGCCGGAATGTACGTTGTATAAGCCTCCGGCCTACTGTACCATCCTTTTTCTTGTTACGGATATCTACCTTAACCGAGCCATCGTGCTGATAATCGATATCGATAAATTCTGATTTTGCGGACAAGGGCAGATCAACTACCTGGGCCAATGCACGGTAATAGGTGATGCCGCTCTGCATAAGATCATCCCTGCGCGAGCGGATGTTTTTTTCCAGTTGCGCAGCACTCAGTTTGACAATGGTGTCCGGCATCGCCAGAATAGCCTGATGAATCAATGTATCTGAAAGACTTTGCTGTACCAGCCTGATTTGCTCTTTCCAGTCCCCCTCACTGAGATGATTCAAAAAAAAGCGGTCAAAATGACGCGCATTAAAATTCCAATGAGCTATGTTCCGGATATGCGGTCCGAAGGGCTGCAAGTGAGCTTTCAGCCATTGGTAAGAAAGTAATACAGGAAAGACGCCTGAAGTTTTATAATATACCTTGTCACGGTCCCGTGGAACAGGTGTATAGATCCTTTTGCCTTTTTCCTTCTCCGGATCCCATCGCCAATTATCTTCATGCCGATCCCAATCCCCCAGTACAAAATCAAGCAACCGCGCCCGTAACGTTAATAGCTGGTCAGTCTGTGTATCATTGTCCGCTAATGTTTTTCGGATTACTTTTGCGGTGTTATCGGTTTTCTGATCTTCAAAAGGGGTCCGTGCTTCAAACATATAGGCTCTGTTCTTAAAAACGTCCCGGTATTCACCAAACGCGGCATCGTCCCCCACATAAACAAGCTCCGGAGCTACATGGGGTATCCCCAGTGCCCTATTGAATACCGGAACCGTCAGCGCTCCAAAAGGATGTGCGATAGAAATCTGATCTTGGACGATGTCCTTTGCAAATGTTTTCCTGAGGCTTTCGGGCAAGCTTCGTTCGGGATATTTCTGAATAGACCTGAGCACCCATTCCCTTCCTGTAGGATCAGCCATCCGAAGGGACTGTGTCTGCATGCCTCCCCCCAGCTTGATTACCCGGAGTCCACCTTGCTCACTTTGCAGATCCATGATCCGCATCCGGACAGGCGTATTGTACAACCTGCGGTAACTATCGCCCAGCCAAAACCGGTGAACCATACTAACCTGGTCGTATTCCGGCGCGATCACCACCGTTATGCTGTCTTGCTGCGCCTGTGCATTTAAAATGCCACAGCAAGCGATCAATGTCAAAATTCTTCTCATGCCAATAATTTTACGCCACTGCCGACTCCCACAGCTTATCACGCTGCCGACTTCAGATGATGTCCAGCAACCGACGGTGGTAATTGATCTGCCCTAAATGGTAAGTCAGATGGGTAGTTAAATGAACTAATAAATAGCCTGTTGTTGTTTTCTCTTCGAACACCAATAACGGATAAACATCCGCCAAGACATCATCTGTTAGCTGATCCAGCGCGCTGTCAACGACAGCGATCGTGTCGTCTATTTTGTTCAGAAGCTGCTCACGCGGAACATCCTTCAGCGAAAATTCCTGTTCCCGATTTCGAATATAACCCGTTTTTCCGATCTCGGCACCGATATACGTCTGCAGGTTACCAATTAAATGCAGACATAAATTTCCGGCGGAATTCGCAATACGATTTTCCACCCGCCAGATATTGCGCTCATCCTGATATAGGGCAACTTCCGTCCGAAGTCTTTTTAAGTCTCTGTCAAACAGAAGCTTTAGTGTTTTTATAAGCATAAGTTCCTTACTTTACATATTCTGTGGATAATGGGTTCTCTCCGGCATTAAACGAGATAAGCAGCCAGAATTCATTTTATTCGTTAAATTTAACGCACCGAAACGATTAAACCATGAAAAAAGACACAAAAATCACCAACCTGAGTATCGAGTCTGCCGGACTACCCAAAGATCCGAAACATGCGATTGCAGAATATGTGTGGAACGGATTTGATGCAGGGGCTACGGCGATAGACATCGATGTCGACAGCAACGATCTGGGTTATATTCATCAGATCAGCATCCGGGACAACGGCGCAGGTATTGCATACAATCTGCTGGAATACTCCTTCGGAAATTTTCTGGATTCCGTAAAGAAAAATAACCTTAAACGGAGTTCCTATACCAGAGGAAAAAAAGGTAAAGGGCGCTTCTCTTTTTCGCTCTTCGCCACACGGGCAGTCTGGACAACAGTAGTCAACGAAGACAACGCCTTAAACAGCTACCAGATTCAGATCGACAGGGACAGCAAAGAACACTATAATATCAGTGAGCGCACAGCCGTGAAAAACCGGGACACCGGAACAGACGTCAAGTTACAGGGAATTTTTGGAGTACACGCCGCCATGCTGGAATCCGAAGACTTCCTTGATTTTATGGCGCAGGAGTTTGGCTGGTTTCTCTATCTAAACCGTCATGCAAACTATAGCATCCGGATTAACGGTAAAGCCTTGAAATATGATCACCTGATCCAGGAAACCGACCAGCTTACCTGGACAATGTACAGCCCTGACGACAACGACTCTTATGTTTTTGAGGTGGACTATATCCGCTGGAACCGGCAGATTGGCGACCGCTACTATTACTATTTTTTAAATAGTGAAAAAAAAGAAGTTGCGAAATTACTCAGCAGCTTCAACAACAATGCTATTGGTTTTCACCACTCGGTTTATATCAATTCTAATTTCTTCGATCAGTTCAAACAGGATGACATCAGCTTATCCATGGATGAAAACCTGTTTACCGGGAGAGCCAAACAGCTTGTTTACCGCCAGGTATTGGCTGAGCTGCGCGATTTTCTAAACCGAAAACAGAAAAAATATGTTCATGAAAACGCAGTAGCAAATCAGCTTGACGAATTGGAAAGAAAGGGCTACCTGCCAATATACAATCAGACAGCAGCGGACAAAAGACGGAAAGAAACTCTTCTGAAACTCATTCAGGAAATCTATACAGCCGAACCCCGTATTTTCTATGGTGTTAAATCCGAATTGGTACAGTCCTACTTAGGTTTTCTGGACCTGGTTCTTCAGACACATAAGCGCGCCGATGTTCTTACGGTCATACAGAATACCGTTCAGCTGTCAGAAAAAGAAAACAAGCGCATTCGTCAGATCCTCGAAGAAGCATCCATCCATACACCCCAGATAACCTCGTAGCGATGGATTTTTAATTAATGACTTTCAGATGTCATTAATTAAAATAAAAAGTTTCAATTTTGCTTAACAGTGTTAAATCATTTATGAAATAAACATGGGTAGCAAGGAACGCATACAACGTCTCAAAGATGAGAACAGAAACAATATTTTGGATGCTGCACTCCAAATCGTAAAAGAAGAGGGGTGGCAGGCCTTGAGTATGCGTAAGATTGCGGATATCATCGAATACACCGCGCCTATGATCTATGAATATTTTGCCAATAAGGACGCTATCCTAAACGAGCTCGCCAATCAGGGATACCTACTGCTCGCCAAGAAAGTAAAGCAAGCACGATCAACCGAAACCGATCTGGAAAAACAATTGGAAGCCATGTGGTTTAGCTATTGGGATTTTGCTTTTGACGAACGTGAACTATACCAGCTGATGTTTGGTGTAGGTACAGCCTGCTGCGGATTTGAAAAGACCTATAAATGTGCAGAATCACATGGCAAAATCATCAGCGATGTAATCCGCGAAATCATGAAGGACAAAGACCCCTCAGAAGATCTGGTCTGTAGAAAATACTTTACTTACTGGTCGATCATTCACGGCCTCATCTCCATTAATCTGGTCAACCAAGGCAATGGGGATAGCACGAATCAGGAGGTACTAAAAGATGCTATTTACGGCATCACCCGCTCGTTAAAAGATTAATTTTTTTATACAAGAATATACAACGTTAAAAAATCTAACACCGTTAAATAAAACCAAAACTCAATTTTAATATCACATGAAAACAAATGTATCACCAAGTCTTAAAAAGATTTACATTCCAGCACTTAACAGTGTTAAACGAATTAACATCGTAAAGACTGCATATGTGCTGAGCGCTATTTTCTTATACAGCTGTTCGACAGGCACAAGCAAACCAATGGATGCTCCTCCTGTCAGCCTTCCAGTTATCGCTATCGAACAAGGCAACGAGACGGTATACCAGGAATATCCCGCTACCATAGAAGCTTCATCGAATATTGAAATCAGACCCCAGGTAGAAGGAATCCTCGAACAGATCTATGTCGATGAGGGCGCTAGAGTACGCAAAGGTCAGGCACTTTTCAAGATTAACGACCGCCCATATCAAGAGCAGCTAAACCAAGCCAAGGCAAACTTGCTGGCTGCAAAAGCGACCTTGGAAAATGCGGAGCTGGAAGTTGAAAAGAAAACTAAATTGGTCAACAACAAAGTACTGACTGATTTTCAGCTGAAATCTGCCATTAGTGCCCGCAATGCAGCAAAAGCCAATGTACAGCTGGCGGTGTCTGCGGTAGAAGCGGCAAAAATCAACGTGGGTTATACCTTAATTCGCGCATCGGCCGATGGTTATATCGGAAGACTGCAGCGTAAGCAGGGAAGCTTGGTAGGACCTACGGACGGTCAGCCGCTGACAACGCTTTCCAATGTTAAAGATCTCCATGTTTATTTTTCTTTGGGCGAGAATGATTTCATTGCATTCAAAAACAATACAGCAGGCGATAATCTTCAACAGAAATTAAACAACCTTCCCCCCATCAGCCTGGTACTTTCTGATCAGACCGTTTATGACCAAAAAGGAAAAATAGATATGGTGGATGGCCAGTTTGATAAAAATACAGGCGCCATTACACTCAGGGCTACCTTCAGCAATCCAGAGGGTGTCCTGCGCAATGGAAACACCGGCCGTGTTAGACTTCAGAAGAAATACGATCAAGCACTATTGGTTCCTCAGCTAGCAACGCTGGAAATGCAAGACAAAATCTTCGTTTACACCGTCGGGAAAGAGAACAAAGTGGTGCAACAACCGATTACTGTCATCGGAAAAAGTGGTCCCAACTATCTTGTCAGCAAAGGGATCTCTGCCGGGGATCGTATCGTCTATAAAGGCATCGACCTACTTCAAGATGGCCAGAAAATCACTCCACAAGCTTTTTCAAAAGACAGCATCAATTAATATTATAACTCGACAAACATTATTATGCTTAAGAAATTTATAGAAAGGCCCGTACTTGCCACCGTAATTTCCATATTACTGGTCATACTGGGAATTATCGGTATACTCAAACTGCCTTTACAGCAGTTTCCCGACATTGCTCCCCCAGCGGTACAGGTAACGGCACTATATCCGGGTGCCAATGCCGAGACTGTACTCCGCGCTGTGGCCCCTTCATTGGAAGAATCGATCAATGGAGTGGAAAACATGAGCTACATGAGCTCAACGGCAAGTAACGACGGCTCACTGATGATTACCGTTTATTTCAAGCTGGGCACCGATCCTGATCAGGCAGCTGTCAACGTACAAAACCGTGTTGCTCAAGCCACCAGCCAGCTTCCCGCTGAAGTGGTTCAGGCCGGCATAACAACGGCTAAACAGCAGAACAGCCTAATCATGGTATTGGATCTCTATACCGAAGATGAGAGTAAATATGATCAAACTTTTATTACCAACTATGCGCAGATCAACATTATTCCCGAACTGAAACGTATCCCTGGCGTTGGGCAAGCACTGGCGTTTGGAGGTAGCAAAGACTATTCGATGCGTGTATGGCTAAATCCGAATCAGATGGCAACCTACAAGCTGACGCCCGAAGAAGTAATGGCTGCCATTCAGGACAAAAACGTGGAAGCTGCACCGGGAAAATTCGGTGAAAGCAGCCGCGAAGCCTTTGAATTTGTAATTAAATATAAAGGTAAACTCAATCAGCCCAGCGACTATGAAAATATCATTATCCGCTCAAATACAGATGGATCTGTATTGAGACTTAAAGATGTTGCCCGAGTGGAACTTGGATCTTATACCTATGCCAGCCATACCCGCATCAATGGGAAGGCTGGACTCAATATCGGTGTGATGCAGCTCGCAGGCTCCAACGCCAACGAAATTCAGATCGCCATTCAGGAGTTTATGGAGAAAGCGTCCCTAAGCTTTCCTAAGGGAGTGAAATACCTCGTATTATACAATACCAAGGATGCACTTGACCAGTCTATCGATCAGGTTAAACATACATTGGTCGAAGCTTTTATCTTGGTCTTCTTAGTGGTATTCTTGTTCCTGCAGGATTTTAGATCAACCTTGATCCCAGCTATTGCTGTACCTGTTGCGATCGTGGGTACGTTCTTCTTCATGCAGCTATTCGGTTTCTCTATCAATCTCCTGACACTGTTTGCGTTGGTGCTGGCGATCGGTATCGTCGTCGACGATGCCATTGTTGTAGTCGAGGCCGTGCACGCCAAGATGGAACATAATCACCTGCCGCCAAAGCTAGCGACAACATCCGCCATGAGCGAAATCACTGGAGCGATTATCTCCATTACCTTGGTGATGTCTGCTGTCTTTCTGCCCATCGGTTTTATGGAGGGCTCGACAGGGGTATTCTATAGGCAATTTGCTTTTACCCTGGCCATCGCTATTGTTATTTCTGCAATCAATGCACTGACCCTGAGTCCAGCACTCTGTGCATTGTTTTTAAAACCAGTACATCATACAAACGGTGAAGCGAAGCAACTCAACTTTAAAGATCGCTTCTTCGCGGGTTTCAATGTTGGGTTCGAACGAATCACCAAAAACTATCTGGGAAGCTTACGCTTTTTGATCCGTTACAAATGGGTCGCATTTGCTGGCCTGGGCATCACCTTGCTGTTGACGGTTTTCATGATCCGTCGTACGCCTACAGGTTTTATTCCCTCAGAAGATCAAGGGTTTATCGCCGTGTCGCTTTCCATGCCTGCCGGAGCATCGCTGGACCGTACATCGGGAGCATTAGCCGAAGCAGAAAAACAGCTTCAACATGCTGACTTCACCAAAACACTCAACGTACTTGCCGGTTTCAACATTTTGACACAGTCCACCAGCCCTTCTGCAGGTGTTGCCTTCATCTTGCTTAAACCGCACGAAGAACGGGGCCAGATCAAAGATATCAATGCCATTATGGCCGATGTCAACCAACGCCTTGCAAATATTAAAGGGGCCAACTTCTTTGTATTCACCTTCCCTACTGTTCCCGGATTTAGTAACGTGGACGGACTGGATATGGTACTTCAGGACCGCACGGGAGGGCAGCTCGGCAAGTTTAGCTCGGTCGGACAGAATTTCATTGGCGAGCTCATGAAACGGCCTGAAATCCTGATGGCTTTTACCACTTTCAAAGCGGATTACCCACAATATGAGCTGCAAGTGGACGACATCAAGGCCGAACAGCTCGGCGTGAGCACCAAGAGCATTCTGCAGACCATGCAGGCTTATTTTGGCAGTGCGCAGGCTTCAGACTTCAACCGGTTTGGCAAATATTATCGGGTGATGGTCCAGGCAGATGCCAAAGACCGTAGTGAACCTACAGCTATGGACGGTATTTTTGTAAAAAACAGGCTTGGAGACATGGTGCCCATCAATACCCTAGTAAAATTGGAACGTGTTTACGGTCCAGAGACCGCTTCTCGATACAACTTATTTAATTCGATTGGTATCAACGCCATCCCTAAACCCGGATACAGCTCGGGAGATGCAATCCGCGCGGTGGAAGAAGTTGCCAAACAACAGTTACCCACGGGCTTCACCTATGAATTTTCGGGCATGACCAAAGAGGAAATCGTTTCTGGCGGACAGTCTACGCTCATTTTCATCCTCTGTCTGATCTTCGTTTACTTCCTGCTTGCGGCACAGTACGAAAGCTATATCATTCCGTTGGCCGTCATACTCTCTATCCCAACAGGTATATTCGGGGTGTTCGCGGCAATCAGTCTTACTGATATCGCGAATAACATCTACGTTCAGGTGGCCTTGGTGATGCTTATCGGATTACTGGCTAAAAACGCGATCCTGATCGTCGAATTTGCAATTCAGGGCCGCAAACAGGGCATGTCCATACCCAGTGCTGCCCTTAATGCTGCAAAGCTGCGTCTAAGACCGATTATCATGACCTCCCTAGCTTTCATCGTTGGTATGATCCCGATGATGTTCGCTATAGGGCCTTCAGCTCAGGGTAACCACTCTATCAGTATTGCTGCAGCAGGGGGCATGCTTTCAGGAGTTATTTTAGGGCTTTTTATCATTCCGATCCTCTTTATTTTCTTCCAATTTATCCAGGAAAAATTGAGCAGCACAGCGACACAGGAACACCAGGCAAAAGAACCGGCTGCTCTGGAAATTCCGGTACATACAAATAATTAGCATATCATGACAACAACGAAATATATGAATAGACAAGCTAAACTTCTGGCGGTTTCGATCTTATCTTTTGTCGCATGGTCCTGCAGCACGGAAAAGCTGGTGAGCAACAAACAACATGCTCCCAGCCTCCCCGAGCAGTATCGTGATCAGGGCTCAGTACCGCAAGCAGGCAACATCGGCTCTATTCCATGGCGGGATTTCTTTAAAGATCCTACCTTACAAAGCTTAATAGATAGCGCCATTCAGCATAACCTTGATATGCAGCTGGCCCTAAAAAATATCGAAGCCGCGCAACTGAGTTTAAAACAAGCAAAAGCCAGTTACCTTCCGGCAGCACAGTTGCAGATCAGGGCAAATAGTACCAACCCGTCCAATAACAGCATGAACGGATTGAGTCTCGGCCAGTTCTTAGGTCAGCACCATATCGAAGATTATACCGCCTCAGTAGGACTCTCCTGGGAAGCCGACTTGTGGGGTAAAATCAAGAGCCAGAACGCCGTCGCCCTGGCATCCTATCTGCAGACAGAAGAGGCCCGAAAACTTATTCAGACTCAGGTGGTCGCCCAGGTGGCACACGGCTACTATCAGCTTTTGATGCTCTATACGCTTCGCGATATCGCAAAGCAGAATCTGCAGCTCAGTGATACGACCTTGCGGATTGTCAAACAGCAATATGAAGTAGGCGATATTTCTTTACTTGCCTTAGAGCAGGTAGCGGCACAACGCTTATCGGCAGCAGCCCTGATTCCTGATTTCGAACAGCAGATCCGTATCCAGGAGAATGCCATCCAGATTCTCAGTGGCAAACTTCCAGCGCAAATCAACATAGTGAAGCAGCTGACTGATGTACGCTTTCCCGAAAATCTGGCGACCGGCGTCCCAGCGGACTTATTAAGCTACCGACCGGATGTCAAACAGGCTGAACTTGCAGTTACCGGATCACAGGCTTATCAGCAGTACAGCAAAGCAAAGATGTATCCCTCGCTCACCATCAGCGCCGAAGCAGGTGTAAATGCGTTCAAAGCGAGCAATTGGTTCAATATTCCCGCCTCCCTGTTTGGTGCCATTACGGGAAGCATCACCCAGCCTATTTTTCAACGTAAGGAATTGAAAACGCAGTACGAGCTCGCGCGGGTGGAACAGGAGAAAAACGTAATGATCTTTAAACAAAAAGTCATTGCCGCGGCAGGAGAAGTCTCCGATGCACTGATCTCCATACAAAAACTAAAAGAAAAACAACAAATCGCCTTGGACAGGACCAACCGGCTAAAAGAGGCGACCAAACACGCCAACCTCCTTTTCGAGACCGGCATGGCCACTTACCTGGAGGTTATTACCGCACAGAGCAACATCCTGCAGAGTGAACTTGAGCTCGCTCAGGTCAGCAAAGCGGAGCTTTCGGCCGTGGTAGACCTTTACCGTTCCTTGGGCGGTGGATGGAGCAACAATTAACGTGCAATTTTTCTAATTTTATATCACATATCTGGACGACAGGGGACCACCTAATGGGTCTCCTGTTTTTTGTTTATAAATCTTTCAAACGATGGAATAAAAAAGAACAAATGCCCCTCAGATTTGCAAGTCGGCCTTTCATTTCCGGCTTCTTTACCGCTATCTTTGCCCCCCTTATCAACAGGACAGCTTTCCGGAAATCGGAATTCTTACTGAGCACGCTGACACTATTGGGGATCGCGCTGATCTTCCATTTTGAGCATACGCGCCAGCTTGGAATTGCCTTTGGTGTCATCTCCCCTGCATTTGCCTCCTTATATGCCATTCACAACGAAAAACTGGTCCGGAAATACCATAGCGTTCTGATCAATTATTATCAAATGATCGGCGGCACCCTAGGCCTCGGGCTTGCACTCCCCTGCTTCCTTTATTTTTATCCAGCTTCCACCTTTGTACCGCGCATACAGGATATCTTTTACCTGATCGTGCTCGCTCTGGGCTGCACAGTAGCCGTATATCTTGCCTTTACAGAGATCCTAAAAAAAATCTCTGCTTTCACACTTAACCTGAGTTTAAACCTCGAACCAGTATACGCGATTGTTTTGGCATTTCTGTTTTTCGGTGAATCCAGACAGGTCAATCTTGCATTTTATGCGGGGCTGGCACTGGTTATACTTTCGGTTGTGCTGCAGCATATGCTCAATAAGAAAAGAGAATAAGCCTCCAAGCTGCTATCATACTTGGCAACAGCAACAAAAACGGGCTAAGTGAAGACTTATGCCCGTTTTTGTTGCTGTTCAGTGTTGCTGTTTTTCTTCTTCTTGTTATTACTAAAACGTCGCCGCTTTGATGTACCATTGCCCTTATGTACTCTCTTTTTCGGATTATATTCCGGGCCGGACTCGAATCCGTCGGGCAGTGCAACCTGCTCAATAGGATAGCCGATCAGGTTTTCGATCTGCGAAAAACGGTACTGATCCTTTTCATTGACAAAGGTAATCGCCGTTCCTGTCGTCGCTGCCCTGGCGGTACGCCCGATGCGATGAACATAGTCTTCTGGATCTGGTGGCACATCATAATTTACCACCAGGCTGATTCCAACGATATCGATGCCACGCGAGATGACGTCTGTCCCTACAAGTACACGTACCTGACGCGACCTAAATCTGCTCATGATATCTTCACGCTTGGACTGGTCGAGGTCAGAATGGAATCCTTCGGCGTCAATACCCAGCTTCTGTAGTTCCTGCGCAAGCACTTTAACGGTACTTTTTTGTGAAGCAAAGATAATGACGGAAGCATAATCGGGATTCTGCAGAATGATTTTCAGTAGATTCATCTTCTGCTGATCATACACTAAATACACCTGCTGGTCGATTCCCTCCGATGGCTTCGAAATCGCTATATTGACTTCAACCGGCTGATTTAAGATCTTTCTCGCAAAGGTGCGGATTTTGATCGGCATTGTCGCCGAAAACAGAAGCATCTGCTTCTTCTTGGGCAGATAGCTGACGATACGCAGTATGTCATCCTGAAACCCCATGTCCAGCATGTTGTCCGCTTCATCGAGCACAAAATGCGTTAACTGCGTCAAGTCGACTTTCATGGAGCTGAGGTGGCTGATCAGCCGACCCGGTGTAGCTACGATAATATTGACACCTTCCCGAACCGCACGTTTCTGCTGTTCGTAGCCTATGCCATCGCCGCCACCATAGATGGCGATAGAAGTGGCTCCGGTGTAATAGGCCATTCCCATGATCTGTTGATCGATCTGTAGAGCCAGCTCACGGGTCGGCACCAGAATAATCGCACGGATGGCCTCTTTGGGGTCTTTCGCGACCGCATCTAGGATTGGCAGCATATAAGCTGCTGTTTTGCCTGTGCCGGTCTGGGCACAGGCGATCATGTCTGCCCCCCCTTTGATAATGGGTATAGTCTGTTCTTGAATAGGCGTAGCCTCTTCAAACATCATACTTTCTAACCCCTCTTCCAATGTGGGAACAAAACCAAATTCAGTAAATTTCAAATTTTTAATGTTATTAAATACGTCCCAAGTTACGAAAACTTCTCTATATATAAAGACCGTAGCCCTTTATCCCAAACGATAGCGTCCACAGCTTGCGCCAGTATTATCGGATAATACCCGCATTCGCCGCATGGTCGCTCTCCGTTGACAGCCTGAGCAGCGTGTACCCCAATATTCCGGCACAGAGCGAGGCCACAAGCACCGCAAACTTGGCTTCTTCAACCAAAAGCGCATCGTCAAAGGATAAAATCGATATAAAGATGGACATGGTAAACCCTATACCACCCAATAATCCCACACCAAAAAGCTGCTTCCAATTCGCTCCTTCAGGTAACTGCGCTATTTTCAGCTGTTTTGCAACAAAACAGATTAAAAATATGCCGATGGATTTTCCTGCGATCAGACCCACAATGATACCAATACCTAGTGTTGAGGTCAGACCACCCAGCATTTCCGCATGGATGGGAATCAGCGTATTAGCAAAAGCGAACAAAGGGATAATCAAAAAGTTCACCGGCTTGGTTAGCATGTGCTCAAGTTTCTCCAGTGGCGACTCCTGATCATCGGGGGTGGTCGGCAGTGTCATCGCTACGAGTACTCCGGCGATTGTCGCGTGAATACCCGAATGGTGTATAAAATACCAAATGAACAATCCCGGTACAAGATAAGCCCACAATGCTTTTACCCCTAGCTTATTCAGCAGAATCAAAAATATAAAGATACCCAACGCAATAAAGAGATATGTCGCATGCACGCCATTACTATAGAATAAGGCGATCACCAGTATGGCCAGCAGGTCATCCACGATGGCGAGCGCAGCAAGAAATATCTTTAGGCTTGCAGGCACCCTATTCCCTAGTAGCGTGATTACAGCCAACGCAAAAGCAATGTCCGTGGCCATCGGTATTCCCCAGCCATGGGCAGTAGCCTCCTGATCTTTATTAAACAGAAAATAGATCAGCGCAGGCAAAAGCGCTCCCCCTACCGCGGCTAAGATAGGCAAAATAGCTTTACTGGGTGAAGACAACTCTCCCTCCACAATCTCTCTTTTGATTTCAAGTCCCACCAACAGAAAAAATATGGCCATAAGACCGTCGTTGAGCCAAAGGAGCCATGAATACTTTAAGTGAATATGATCTGTTTCAACACCTACCTCCCGCATGAGAAAATCCATCACCGGCGTGTACAATGAGGTATTCGCTACAATTAACGCCAGAATCACGCAGGAAAAAAGAATGATTCCGCCCGCAAAGCTCGATTTTAAAAATTCTCTAAAGACAGTTAAATTAATAAGTTTTGACATGACAATACAATCTTAAATTGCTTAAAAGGTATCACAAGATACAATTTTCTTACCACTATTCCAGCTTAAATCGCAGGTTTTCCACGCCCCGAAGCAGACCGAAGACCACTGCTCAGAGAAACTATTGTCCGCAGGCAATTAAACATTGTCATTTTTAAGATTTAATTTGCCTTTGTTCAAAAAATTACTTAGCTTGCTACTATAGTTAATAAACCGTTTATTATGTGCAAGAAGTGGATTTTCATGGTGCTTCTTTTCGTAGCAAATTTTACATATGCGCAAACGACAGAGGATACAACCCAACAACAATCAGGTTCCCATTACATCATTTTAGCGATTATCGCTATTATTGTCATCGTCTATATATTATACAGGAGGCAAAAAAGGAAATTTAATGAATAAGGGAGATCAAATGATCTCCCTTTTCTTTTTAAGCACTTGTTTAATTCTAAAGCACCCCGTTAATTTTGGATAGGTTCATTTGTCTGCGCCAGACGCTGTGAACCCGTATTGGCAGGACAGGCAATATCGTCTGTTGCATCATAAATAAGCTTCTTACCCTTTAATTTGCTGATCAACTGTTCGGGTACATAAACTTGCACTTTTGTCACCGAATAACCGCTCGGAAAATAGCGTACATAGTAACCGTCGGGATGCAACGTCCATATACCGCTTGGAACATCGCTCCGCGGTTCGGCCATTCCCGCCAGAATAGCATATTTTTCAAATTCAGCATACGAATAATTGCCTGAGGAAACAAGCTGCCGGATATTATTTTCCGCTTCAAATATAGCCTGTACCGCCGGAGGCATCTGGTCCTTTGCCTTTTGTACCACATCAAACGGCAATATGCCAAGTGCCCCGCCCTCAAGCTGTAATAACTGTTCCGGTGTCAGTAACTTTAAGGCTGTTTCTTTTACAGGCCCCGCGTAGTCGATAAACTTTGTTCGCGCGATGATGGTCCAGAGGAGCATCTGTACAGAGGACTGCTCAACTTCAGGATGTTTCTCTGCACTTCTCAGTATCGCAATCACGACATCCCGCTTTTTGCCAAGGGTGGGCGCGTACATATAGCCATCACCTTTCGAAGGCGCATACGTACCCGCCTTTAGACAGTAGCTTTTATTAGTCATCTCAAAATGTCCGGCTTCCAGTAGGTAGCCATTGTCACCGTTCTTAGGGAGGTCCTGCAAAGGTTTATAGGTTGCAGCGTCTTCAAAATCAGGCATCTCCTCCCCTTTCCTGTTTACATCTTCGAAATTCGTACTGATAGCCTCCGGTTCCTTCATCAGCTTATCCAGGCCCAGCATTTTGCTTCCCTTCGAGGCCACAGCCTTGCTGGCTTTATCGAGCAGGCCGCCAAATTGTGCCGACGCTCCCTGAAGGTTCAACGTCATGAGCGCACACAGTACAATACCATAGGTCACTTGTCTTCTTTTCATAATAAAAATTGATTTCAGCTTTTCTAACAAAAAAGAAGCCAATGTGCCCGCAGCATGGTAGTTTTACAATTTATTAATATCACTTTTATGGAACACGTTTTCTATCCCTCTGCCCATCCTACCGGCCGCTATCCACCATATCAACTTGGACTTAAACGACACTCAAACAGGTGATTCTCTCTTGCCAACCTGTTACGTACAGTGACATTGCCGCCTTGTGAATTAATATACGCGGACGATCTTCGGAAATACTTAGAAATACAAGATTAAAACGTATCTTTGCAGCATGATTAATGTATCGAATCTATCCCTTCGCTATGGTAAACGTGTACTATTCGAAGATGTCAATCTAAAATTCACACCAGGCAACTGTTATGGTATTATCGGTGCCAATGGAGCGGGTAAATCCACTTTTTTAAAAATTATCTCCGGCGAAGTTGATCCGACCACAGGTTCTGTTTCATTCACACCAGGCGAACGTATGTCTGTATTGAGCCAGGACCACTATGCTTTCGACGAGTATTCGGTGCTGGAAACCGTCATGATGGGCAATCAGGAACTTTACAAGATCATGAAAGAAAAAGATGCCATCTACATGAAGGAAGATTTTTCGGATGCTGACGGTGAGCGCGCGGGAGAACTCGAGAGTCTCTTTGCTGAGATGGATGGCTGGAATGCTGAATCCAACGCGGCAACCTTGCTGAGCAATCTAGGCATCAAAGAAGACCTGCATTACAAGCTGGTTTCCGAAATTGACGGTAACCAAAAGGTTCGGGTGCTCTTGGCGCAAGCCTTATTCGGTAACCCTGATATTCTGATCCTCGATGAGCCGACCAACGACTTGGATATCAACACCATTGCTTGGTTAGAAGACTTTCTGGCGAGCTATGAGGCTATCGTACTGGTTGTATCCCATGACCGCCACTTCCTTGATGCTGTGTGTACACATACGGTGGATATTGATTTTGGCAAAATGACCATTTACACTGGTAACTACTCGTTCTGGTACGAATCTTCACAGCTGGCATTGAAACAGCGCGCCGATCAGAACAAGAAGATGGAAGATAAAATCAAGGAGCTTCAGGAGTTTATCCGCCGGTTTTCCGCCAACGCTTCCAAATCCAAGCAGGCGACTTCCCGTAAAAAAGCACTGGATAAAATCAATATTGACGAGATCAAACCTTCCAACCGTAAGTATCCGGCGATCATGTTCAATACGATGAACCGCGAACCGGGAGATCAGACATTGCAGGTAGAAGGATTGAGCAAAACCGTGAATGGCGAAGTATATTTCAAAGACATCACATTCATGATCAATAAAGGCGATAAAATTGCTGTCCTAGGACCGAATTCACTGGTAACAACGGCCTTCTACGACATTATCACCGGTCGTGATACCGATTTTGGCGGCGAGTTTAAATGGGGGGTCACCATCACTCCTGCCGATATGCCAATCGATAACGCAGCCTTTTTCGAAGGAAAAAATGAGAATTTAGTTGACTGGCTGAGAGACTACACGACCAATCCAGAGGCAGACGAACAGTTCCTCCGTGGATTCCTCGGTAAAATGCTATTCTCCGGTGAAGAAGTCTTGAAAAAAGTCTCCGTGCTGTCCGGGGGGGAAAAAATGCGCTGCATGTTCTCCAGAATGATGCTTCAGGGAGCCAATTTCCTGATCTTCGACGAACCGACAAATCACCTGGATCTCGAATCCATCACAGCGTTGAATAATGGAATGTTGGATTTCAAAGGCTCCATGCTTTTTACTTCCCGTGACCACGAGCTTACTGAAACCGTAGCAAACAGGATCATCGAATTGACTCCGAAAGGTATTATCGACAAGTTAATGACCTACGATGAGTACATTAATAGCGATGTGGTAAAAGCTCAGCGCGAAGAAATGTACAAATAAGATCATTTATCCCAATTTTATAAAGGCTCCATAAATTTTTATGGGGCTTTTTTTTGCACAAAAAAGCACTGAAGGGGCTCAGTGCTAATCGCGATTGATATGAAAGAATTGAGAAAGTCTTAATTGCTGGTACCGGCCAGTATCCAGTCCAGTTGCAGGGACACCGCACAGTGGTCGGACAGATCCTGCCCCGCGCTATTTCGAAATAACTCCTTGTGTACTTTATAATCGTTGGCTTTAAAAATAAGCTGGCTGCTGTTACGGTAGTAGATTTTATCGATGCCCTCACAGGTATCCGTCAGTTCCAAAGCTGCTTGGGCAACAAAATTGGCCTGATTCTCCGGTACTCTGCCTTGGTTTTTCAGCGCTACCCATGCATCGGTCAGACCGAGTTCCTGCCTAAACGATGTGACATTGTCCAGAGCAAAGGAATAATGTGCATTGAAATCGCCCATCAGCAACAGGGGCCTACCTGCCGAATGTTCACGGATATACGCCTTCAGCTGATCCAAGTTTTTCCGGCGAGCTACGGTGGCTTCAAAATCGTCCTGCGCCGTTGCATGTACATTATAAACATCGACAAACACGGACTTCGCCAGCTGAATACGGGCAAAGGTAAATCCCTTGGGCGTCAGACAGTCTGTTCCATGACAAGCGCTCCAGCTCACCCGTTCAAAGTCCACGATCGGATATTTGGAAAGGGTGCTCAGGCCGTCCCCAAATGGGACGCCTCCCATATTCTCGGTTCGGTACGCATGTGTATTTTTACTGTACAAAAACTTGTTGTAGTTGAAATCTTCCTGCACATTGACAATATCAAAAGGATTGATACGCTCGCCGATTACAGCAATGCTCGATGATCGTTCAGTGACGGCACTCGACAGCAGTTCTGGAAGCCCCGCGATATTATAAGTCAGCAGGCGCAGACTCCCCTGACTCTTCTCAGGCATTTCGGCGTCCACCATGTTCATCAGTTTCAGCTGTTTTCGGGGTTTGAGCTTAAAGCCCAGCGTCAGACCGCCAAATGCGCAGACCGCCAGAATCACGATCTTCCGGACACCGCCGGACCTGAATCTCTTTTCGAACAATAGATCTAATAGCATGGAATTTAACATTTTGTCCATTTCAAAAATACCAGACCAACATGAGCCGATCCTGAACTAAAAATTAATTGTTTTTATATAAATCATTCATAAATCATTAAATGCTCATAATTAATACATATTGGCATGACAGAAAGATAACATCTAGGTAGCATGGGGGTTACAGTTTTAGAATATTTTTACGAAACCCCTAATAAGAATAACATGAGAAAGGTAGCCTTCTTTACAGAAATACTCGTTGAGGATTTCGACGGAGCATCGCGGACAATGTTTCAGCTGATCAATCGCATCGACCCCGCGCAATTCAATTATTTCTTTATTTATGGCGGCGGTCCGGCCCAGTTCAGAAATTTTCGTTCTTATAAAGTACCGAGCTTCAGCATTCCGGTCAATGACGATTACTGCCTGGCTATACCACAGCTTATCAAAAAGAAACTGGAACTGTCACTGGACGAGTTTGCTCCGGACGTCATTCATATTGCAACACCCTCCCTGCTCGGATTCTTTGCGCTCAATTATGCCAGACGCCGAAATATTCCTGTACTCACCATTTATCATACCCATTTCATATCCTATATCGCCTATTATTTCAAAAACATCCTGCCGTTGGTCAAGCCGACCGAACAGTGGATGAAAAGAGCAATGAATAATTTCTACAATAAATGTGACATTGTTTACGTACCCACCGGCTCGATCCTGGCCGAACTTCGGGAAATAGGTTTACGTCAGCATGGACTGGCCTTATGGCAACGTGGCATAGACACGCAGCTTTTTAATCCCCAGAAAAAAGACCGCTCGTTTATGCGGAAAATCACTGGCAATGATAAACCGACCATCCTCTTTGTCAGCAGGCTGGTCTGGGAAAAGAATATCCGCACACTGATTGAGATCTATCAGGAAATCCAGCGCCAAGGGCTCGGATACAATTTCGTAGTTGTCGGCGAAGGTACGGCCAAAGGGACAGCAATGCAGGAAATGCCAGACGCAATATTTCTAGGAAAAAAGACACATCAGGAACTCGCCGTCCTCTATGCTTCTGCGGATGCTTTTGTCTTCCCTTCCGTATCGGAAACTTATGGGAATGTTGTTATCGAAGCCATGGCCTCCGGCCTGCCCGCCGTGATTGCCGATGGAGGCGGCTCAGCATCACTGATCCAGCATGGCTCAAACGGCTTCAAGTGTCAGCCTGACAACGCCTCAGGCTACGTTTACTACCTCCACAAGATCCTTTCCGATAGCAGATTAAAACAGCACCTGATCACCGCAGGATTGGCTTATGCCGGACAGCTCGACTGGACCGGCCTCGCCCTACAGTACTTCAAAGATATTGACATGCTTGCCGAAAAGACACAAGATACAGCATTGGCATGGGCAAATTAGTGCAGTCACGGCAGCTGATCAAAATTGTTTTTTCTCTTTTGATCTTCAGTTCCATAGCCGTTTTTCTGGTACAAAGTGATTTATCGGCGATCGGGAGCCAGCTCCGAAAGATTGGTTTTCGTTTTATATACGTTTTGCTTTCCACTGTGCTGGCCTATCTGTTTGGCACGCTCGCCTGGTGGATCTGTCTAGGGAAAATGAAAAATAAAATCAGTATTCCTGCGCTTTTTGCGATACGGCAGATCGGCGAAACTGTCGGCCTTTTTAACCCCGCCAGCGTTATCGGCGGGGACTGGGTAAAGGCAGATCTGGTGAGCCGGTATGGCATACCGGGACAGAAAGCTGTCGACGCTGTGGCTATCGCCCGCATTACAGCGGTATTATCCCAGCTAACATTATTTCTGGCAGCTGTGTTCTGGCTAATGTTCTCGCCTTTAAAAAAGGAGGTGATGCGCTATACTGGCAATTCCATATATGGGGTCTGCATTGTTTTGTTCGTATTGGTCATCGTCATATTCTGCTGGCTGATTTCCACAAAGGCCCCGCCCAAACCTACTGACATACCGCTGGATTTCTGGAACAGAACAAAAGTCAATATAGAGACGCTGTTGTGGCGTATCCGGGAGTTCTACCAGCAGCAGAATCGTGTGTTCTGGTATGCATATCTCTTGTCTGCCATCCATTGGCTTGCCGGCAGTGTTGAATTCTACCTTTTACTGACGTTTATGGGTGTCGACGTCAGCCTCATGCATGGTCTGCTGCTCGACATGAGCGTTATTATCCTGAAAAGTACCGGAGCTTTTATTCCCGGGCAGCTTGGTATTGAAGAGCTATCCAACAAGCTGCTGCTGACGATGATCGGAGTCGGCGGCGGCAGCCTCTGGTTGAGCATATCGATCCTGCGACGTGCACGCCAGGTATTTTGGATAGCGCTAAGTGCTGTATTTTATCTGTGTATTAAACGAAAAAAACGATATGCAACCGTCTGAAATCGAAATTCTATTTGTCAGCCACAAATATCCACCAGCTGTAGGTGGAATGGAAAAACAGAGTTTTGAGCTGATCAATGGTGTTGCCCATTATCTCAAAGTCCACACACTGCTGTATACTGGCGGAGAAAACATATTGCGTTTCTTCTTCTTGTTGAACCGTCGCATTATGGAAAAAATTAAAGCACATCCACGCATCCGTGTCATCCATTTTAATGACGGCCTTATCGCCTCCATGGCTACCTTTCACACCGGATATGCTCATTTGAAGAAGGTAGTTACGATCCATGGGCTGGATATTGTTTTTCCTCTTCCTTATTTTAAACGGCACATTGTCCCGCGATTTAATACTTTTGACAGGGTTATTGCCGTTAGCGAAGCAACTGCCGACGCTGCCCGGTCGGCTGGTATCGATCCATCCAGGGTCACCGTCATTCCCAACGGCGTGGACCCTGTAAGCCACCAAAACGAAAGGCCAACGACCATCTTACCCGATGTTCCTTACTTTATTACGCTGGGCCGGCCCGTGAAGCGTAAAGGTTTCTCCTGGCTCATGAAAGAAGTTGTCCCTTTTGTAAAAGGCGATTTCAAACTGCTGATGCTGGGGCCATTTGACTCTAAGCCCCGCTGGAAAGAACGACTGCTCAGTTTCCTCCCCTCCAGCCTCTTTCAGCTGATAACACTATTTTTGGGATACCCCACCGACCAGCAGGCCATCCGGAAATTATTACAGGCTCATCCCGACAAAGTCCAGCACCTAGGCAAGGTGCCAACTGAGGAGCTGATGCGGCTTCTTGCACAGGCGGAGGCTTTTTTAATGCCCAATATTAAGGTAGCGGGTGACATGGAGGGTTTTGGTCTGGTTTGCCTGGAAGCGTCCACCGCAGGCGCACTGGTAGTGGCGGCCGAACTAGAAGGCATTACAAGCGCCATTTGCAAAGACAAAAATGGAATTCTGCTGCCTAGCCAGGACGCAGCAGCCTGGATCTGCCAGCTACAGGCAATTCTAGATTCTCCAGACAGGCATCGGCAGCTCGGCGCAGCATTTCGGGAGTACACCCTGAAGCATTATAGCTGGGATATCATGGCGCGATCCTATAGCCAGCAGTTCATTGATCTCTGCGCTGAGACAGACAGCCACCGCCCCCTCTCAGCTGCGCTGCAGGTGCAATAGGCTGGTATAACGGGACTGGAGTATCCGGTATGCGCAAAGCTGCAACAATCCTACGGCCAGGATGGCGCCCATGAACATCGCAGATGGAAAGCTGACAGCCACAAAGAGCAATAAAAGAAATAACCGCGTCATTTCGAGTGGAAACACCCAGCGTTCATGTTCCAGAAGACCACCAATACAGATCACGCTCGATAGAATAAATACACCGCCTACAGTGAGCTGACCGATGTGTAGGTAGTTGCCAAAGAGCAGAAAGAAGAAAAGGAGCAGCATGGTCAGAATAGACTGGAAAAGGATGTAGCGGCTGAGAACTTTGGGATGTACCTGCTGTTTGGTTCCCGAAAACAGCCTCTCCTCCAGCTCCGCTCTGATTTCAGGCTGGATATCGTCAGGCCGTCCAAAGATTGTCCGCATCTTATTCTTAAATCCCCGAGCACGCTGAAACGACACGCCAATCTCAAACAGGTAATGAAAATGCTGCCATAAAAACGTATAGCGCTGAATCGGCTTGGTGAGCCCATACACACAGGGTTCCTCCTTTTTTTCTTCGATAAAGGTACCAAATAGTTTGTCCCAGATAATCAGGATGTCACCGTAATTTTTGTCCAGATAGATCTCATTGCTGCTGTGATGCACCCGATGATGGGAGGGCGTTACCAGTATCTTTTCGAGAATTCCAAGATGGCCAATAGTCTGTGTATGGGAAAAAAATGGATACACACCGTGGACCAATAGAATAACAGTCATCATGAACGGCGGGAAGCCCAACAGCGGAATAAAGGCCCAGAACAGGGAACGGAATACCGCCTGGAAAATCGTTATTCGTGCAGCTACGGTGAAATTATAGTCTTCACTTTGATGATGCACGACATGCGCAGCCCAGAGTAAATTGACCTCGTGGCTATAACGATGGTACCAATACCACAAAAAATCGGTGAATAAAAACAGCAGGAGCCACGTCCAGATATTGGCTTCAATCTGAAACAGCGCAAAATTCTGGTAGATCCAGACAAAGAAAAAATAGAACAGGCTGACAGAAAACATATCGCACATCCGCTCGACAATGCCCACATTCAGATTGGAAATCGATTCATCAAATGTATAATATCGTTTTTGTTTTTTCAGGCTATACCCGTACTCCATTACCATCAACAACAAAAACAAAGGAATAATAAAAGCTAAAAAATTAAGTTTCTCTGTTTGCATGAAGTCCAAATTTGAAATCAAAAGGTGCTCAATTCATTTCGATCTGGGTGGTAAAGAGCATATACCCGCTACCTACAGTCCAATTCTTATTATTTAACAATCAATTTTAAATCGGGTTTTTCTTTTGGTCTTTCTATTCACAAATTATTCGCTGCTGGTACTTCCTGACAGAAATAGACAGCAGCTAGTTTGTGAATTACTGCATAGCCAAATTATGCCCCGAACGGCAGGCACGTTCGGGGCACGACAGAAAATAGCTGTGCGCTATTCAAAAACTCCTTAATGTACACTGGACATATCCACCTGCGATTTCCCCTGTTTGATCATCAATACAAAGGGTACACAGACGAGAAATGCGACACCCAGATACAAAAACACGTCCATATAAGACAATACCGTAGCTTGCTTCATCACACTCATATCCAGGATCTGATGTGCTTTGGCCAGCGCCTCGTTGGGCGCAAAACCTTTGGCCTGGAAATTCAGCTGTAGCTGCTGCAGCCGTTGCTGCACATCAAACTTGCTGGGGTCCAGATTGGCAACCAGATCCACACGGTGTTTTTGTGAATCACGCGCGATAAAGGTCGTGATCAACGCAATACCGAAAGAACCGCCAAGCTGACGCATCATCCCTGTGAAAGCGGCACCCTCACCGATCGCCCTGCCATGCAAAGTCGACAAAGAGAGCGTCATCACCGGAACGAACAGCAACCCCAGTCCCACACCACGGATAATCAAAGGCCAGAACATGTGTTCAGAACCAGTATCGTTGGTCATCAGACTGTACATCCAAAAACAGAAACCAAAGAAAATACTGAGGCCCACTGCTACCATATACTTCTGGGGCACACCGTTCTGAATCATCCTGCCGATAAAGGGCATCATGATACCAGTCATGATCGAGCTGGGCAACAACAGCAGTCCCGCATCCGTTGCCGTCCAGCCCAAGATCGACTGGGTATAAATCGGAATGATAAACGTTGATCCAAATAGACCAAACCCCAAGATAAAGCTCATCACGACGCCCACCTGCAGATTTTTATCTTTAAGCACACGGAGGTTAACAATGGGTTTGTCGTAAACCAGTTCCCGCCAGATGAAAAACAGCAGTCCGAAGCCAGACACTATAGACAGAGCTAAGATCAAGGGATCGTCAAACCAGTCGTCCTGCTGTCCATGTTCCAGCACAAACTGCAGTGAACCGATAAATAAAATCAAGAACAGCATACCAAACCAGTCCACCTCCCGGGCTGACTGCTTCTGACTATATTTTGGACTACGTACAAAGGATAATGTGAGCAACGTCGCAATGATACCGAGAGGCACATTGATATAAAAAATGTACGGCCAGGAGAAGTTATCGATGATATACCCCCCTAACGGCGGGCCCAAAGTCGGCCCGATAATAACCCCCATTCCGTAGATGGCCTGGGCCATACTGCGTTTTTCTTTAGGATAGCTTTCCGTAATAATAGTCTGCGCCGTCACCAATAAGGCGCCCCCGCCCATGCCCTGCAGAAAGCGGAAGGCAACTAGCTCCCAGATATTGGTCGCGTTGCCACATAAAAATGAAGATACGGTGAATATGATAATGGACGCAGCGAAGTAATTGCGCCGTCCAAACTGCTGTGAAAGCCAGCTGGTCATCGGAATCACAATGACGTTGGCAATGGCATAGGCGGTAATAACCCAGGCCACATCGGTCAATGTCGCTCCCAACGAACCTTTCATGTCGTTGAGCGCGACATTCACAATCGTGGTATCTACGATTTCCAATAGTGCACAGAGCACGGCAGTAATCGTGATGACCACACGTCGAAAACCATATTCAACCAGACTATCCTGTTGATTTAAATTTTCCATAGTTATTGAACATGCACATCCACATCAGCATTCATGCCCGGTCTGAGCAGTGCCACATTTTCAGCCTTATTTTCTTGTGTCAACTTGATTTTTACCGGCAGACGTTGTACAGTTTTCACAAAGTTGCCCGTCGCATTGTCCGGTGGCAATAAAGAGAACCGTGAACCCGTGGCTGGTGAGAAGGAATTTACCTCGCCCTCAAACGCGATATTGGGATATGCATCCACCTTAATTTCAACTTTTTGACCAGGTTTCATTTTTTGCAGCTGCGTCTCCTTAAAGTTGGCAACCACCCAAGTCTCCTTGTTGTCGACAATATAAAATAAAGACTGTCCGGGATTGACCATCTGGCCCGGCTGCACTTTGATGTTGGAGACCTGACCGTCCACAGAAGCCAGAACGGCCGTGTACGATAAATTCAATTTGGCTGCTTCCAACTGGGCTTTGGCACGTTTAATATTCGCTTCGGCCACAGAGGTTTGCTTGGATGCCACTGTCGTCTTGCTGACGATGGCGTTGCGCTGTGATGCACTCGCATTACGTTGCTGCTGCAAGATCTCCACCTGCTTGTCAGCCTCCAGCTTTGCAGTCAACGCCTGCTCATATTGCTGTTTAGTAATAGACTGATTATTATACAAATTCTGATAACGGATATAATCATTGTTGGCCTGTTTAGCACGGATACGTGCCGCTTCAATACTGCCCAGATTGGACTGGATAGTCGCATCCGAAATCGCCACATTCGCAGAAGAAGCAGACACATCCGCCTTCGAGACAGCAAAACTGCTCTCCGCTGCCGCCAAAGCCGCCTCGGCCTCGTCCACACGAACCTGATAATCCTGGCTCTCAATCGTAAATAGCGTATCCCCTTTTCGGACAAGGTCGTTGTCCTTCACATATACCTTGGCAATAAATCCGCCGACACGCGGAATAATCGGGCTCATATTTTTCTCCACCTGCGCATCGTCCGTAGTTTCATGGGACTGGCTATGGATGTACTTGTAGGCGCCATAAGCTCCGCCGAAGAGCACCAATGCTGCCAGGATAATTGTAAATCTCTTATTTGTACCTTTCTTTTCAGGTGCGTTTTCAACTGTATTTTCCATGTCTAGATTAATTGCTATTTAATGTTTAGAGACCCGTTAGCCAACAACAGGTCATAATATTTCTCAATCGTATTTGCTTTGCTTATTGCCAGGTTTATCTTGCTTTGCAGTTGCTGTACATCAGCGGTCAGCAAGTCATCCGTATCGGCAATACCATTATCGTACTTATCTTTTGTAATACGATAATTTTCAACCGCCTGCTCCACGGCCTGATGATAAACCACATCCTGCTTTTGGGCCAACATGTAGTTTTCATTCGCCTGCTGCACCTCCACTTTCACCTTATCGTTGAGCATCTCCAGATGTTCATCAATTTCTTTGATCCGGTTTTTGGCAATATTAACTTCCTTTTTGTTTTTATACAGCGCACCGATATCATAAGATAGTCCAACACCCACAGAAGCCGCATTGGTGACGGTAACTACTTTTTGCAGGCCAAAGGCATTATATCCCGCCGAAGCGAACACCGTCGGTAAATTCGCAGATTTGGTCACTTTCAACTGGTCTTCAGCAACTTTGCGCTGTGATTCCAGCGATTTAAGATCCGAACGTACCGCTTTAGCCGTCTCATAGGATCCCCTTAATCCAAGGTCTACCCCTACCGCCTCAGCCAGATCAATCTGATCCAGTTGCGTGTTCTCATCGATCTTCAGAAAACTGGCCAGCTGGTAATTTAAGACCTTGATATTTTTTTGCGCCTCCTGCAGCGACACCTGATAGTTGGAAAGCTGCAATTCCGCTTTCAGTAGATCATTACGAGCAATCAGCCCATTGTCGAGCATAGCTTTGAAATCCGATACACGCTGCTCTGCCTGTCTGATATTCTCAGCGATCAACAAGTTGGTCTGCTGCGCTTTATACAGATTCAAATAAAGTGCGATAGCACGTGCAGCGAGTTGCTGTTTGCTTGCAACTGCATTCCATTCCTCAGCCTGAAGTGCGTCTTTTGCAATCGCAATGCCCCCTTTGATCTTACCCCCAGTGTACAAAGGCATGCTCACCGACGCCTGTCCTAGCCAGAGCTGGTTTGCGGCGATATCCGGTGCTGAACCACCCTCACCCAAGGCAAGCTTCAAATTTACGTTTGGCGTGGTCATCGCCATATATTGCCCGCTCAGTTTGGCATCAGGGAGCTGCTTCGATTTGGCGCTCTCCACTTCGAGCTGTCTTCCCAGAATCTTCGTGTCGGCGGTTTTGGCTTCCACACTCTGGTTTGCAGCCATGTGAATTATTTCTTCCAAAGTCAGATGTTTGTTGTCTTGCGCCAACAGACCCAGCGGACTTAAAAGCAATAAAGCACTTAAATTGGCCAACTTATTTTTCATATGTCAATAAAGCTTTAATTGTTTTTTGTATAAATTCTGTTAAAGTTGTTTCAATATATCTGCCGTAGCCATCATCATCCGCGATACCCAATTGGTCCTGAAGAAAAACCTGATTCATCTGAAAGTTCATAAAGGTCCCCATCATCATCGAATGAATCAGCACCGGATCATGGCCGGATTTAAAAACCCCCTCGGCGATCCCCGTATTGATAATGGAGGCAATCACCTCCAAATTATGCATCTTCAGTCGCTTAAACGCATCGGAAATAAGCATGCGCTGCTTCAGCGTACTCTCAATGGCAATAACACGGTATAGCTTACGATGCGAATTCATCGATTTGACATAGCGATCTACCATGACGTCAATTTTGTTGACCGCACTGCCCACGAGATCAAGCTCGTCCACATTAATCATAAAATCAGGCACACGCCACTCAAAAAAGGTATCCAGCAGCTTGTCTTTCGAACCAAAGTAATAATTGATCATCGCCACATTGACATTTGCCTCATTGGCAATGTCACGCACGGAAGTTCCATCAAACCCTTTTGTTGCAAAAAGCCGCTCCGCCGCAAGAAGGATATCAATCTGTTTGTCGTTAAATTCCATTTAAAACCGCCACCTTTATTTGAATACAATGTGCAGCTGGAACAGGGATTACCCGTTTCTGCCAAATGCGGGACAAATTTAAACAAACGTTTAATTTAAACAAGTGTTTAATTATTAAATTTATGTAAAAAAATAGGCGAGGCAGAAATTTAAAAGCAGCCGTTTGTTTTTCCTCCCTATTGATGTAACTTCGAATGATTTCGTTCTGGGCTCTCACTCGAGCAGGCGAAATGGATCGCACATATATACACAACAAGACAGTCAATTAATCATGAATAGTAATTCGTTGAAAATTTACATTCTTAGCCTGTTCATAAGCGTGTCCCTGCTTTCCCGGGCTCAGCCAGGGAAAATACGACTTACGCATGCAGTTTCAGCCGAAAATTTTGCGGAATATTTTAATACAGATACGGTACGCCTGATTGGGGTATGTAGCAGCAAGACCCCTACCGGCGTTTTTGTTACTTATGAAAAAGCTGACACCCTTAATTTTAAACATGAGTTTTACAGGAGCTTTGAAGCGGATAATTACACGAGTGTCGGATTAGCATTTTACAGCAGAAAAGGAAATGACTATCTATTGTCCTTCAAAAATAACGAGGCATTCTTCTGCAAATCATGCAATAATATGCGTGACTACAACCTGGCTGTCAGCAAAGACACGGTCAGCATCTCAATTTCTTGGGGTCCGAACGATTTTGGCCAAAATGAGCGTTATGATTTTATTTTTCGGCCAGCTCTAAAACGTTGGCAGCTGATGCAGACCTACAGTTCCGGCTCAGATGACCTCGGCCAACACCACAACGAATACACCACTTATCCGAAAAACACCGCGGTATACCTGGACGAGTACAACGCAGAGACCCTATCTTATGATTCTACAGTAATCAGCAGTCAGAGAATCATTCTCTACTATAGACCCGGCGATTATGCAGCTTTACTCCGCTCATTAAAAGAAATTCCCGAAAATACCCTGTTTTTGTTGCCCAAAATTTTTAATGAAGCCGATGCGCGCTATTTCATAGAGGCTGTGCCGGAAGGAAACCAAGCTGCGAATACAAATCCTATTCATGGTAAAAATGTCCTGACGGCCAATGAGATCGGTTATTTTCTGGAACAAAAGAATCAGCTGGAAGCAGCACAAGTTTTCTTAGACAAGGTCATTGCGCACTTTCCTGAACGTGAGGTTGCTTATTTAAACCGTGGTGATGTATTTTTCAAAAAAGGGCAACTTTTCTTTAAAGAAGCCGCCCGTGATTACCAAACCTACATTGAACTCATGAATAGGCGCGGCCGGCAGGCAAAAATTCCGAAAAGGATAGTCGTTTTCCTGCGCACACAATTCTAATTTAAGATCCTATAGACCATCTCTTTAAGAACTTCTTCACTGTTAAAATTGCTGGGCACATTCACCCCCTTTGACTTTAAATCGGTCTCCTTCAGCACATTCAGCACGTCAAAGGTCTTGCGGCGGTTGTAATTGCGCGCAGCCAGCTCATACTCTTTGAGAAAAAATGGATGCACTCCCAGTTCTTTTGCCGCAGCAGATTTGTCAACGAGGTAATGATATTTCAAAATCTTGGTAAAATAGGTCGCCACCTGCCCGATGACCAGGACCAAAGGATTGTTCTTGGGATTGGCGACAAAGTAGTCGACAATCTGGTAAGCTCTTAGCGCATTGCGTTTTGCAAGCGCAGTATTAAGCTCAAAAACATTAAAATCCTTAGAAATACCGATATTACGTTCGACATCATCTATACTGATCTCCTGACCTTTGGCGACATTGAGCATCAGCTTATCCAGTTCATTAGATACCTTAGCCAGATCATTGCCAAGATAATCGGCGATCAGCGCAGCCGCCTGCGGATGAATGCGCCAGCCGGCGTCTTTCAGGTAGCCGCCTATCCAGGGTGCCACCTTATCATCGTAAAGCTTGGCAGCGTCCACCACCAGTCCGGCTTTTTCAAACAGCTTATAAATCTTTTTGCGCTTGTCAAATTTGCCATGCTTGTAACAGAACACAAGAATCGTTGTAGGGGTCAGGTGCTCCAGATACTTGGTTAATATTTCTTCGGTATCCGCCTTCCACTTGAGTTCCTGCGCCTCCTTAACGATGATCAACTGATACTCGCTCATCATCGGATATCGTTTGGCGGCATTGACCACGGCGGACATCTCGATATCTTTTCCGTAGAAAATCGACTGGTCAAATCCCTTCTGTGCATCAGTGAGCACAGTGGATTCCAGCATATCTGCAATACTGTCTATAAAGTAGCTTTCCTCCCCCTGTAGCAGATAGACCGGTTGGAACGATCTGTTTCTAATGTCGGATAAGATCGGATTTATATTCATAATAAGCGAAATTACGATTTTAACTGCAAAAGCCCAGCGGCAAAATGCACACAAAAAACCGAAAAATCCGCTTGGCATGAGCCATCAGCTAACGGCAGTAAGTGAGCACAGCTCAAAAAAACGCTGGTATAATTTTATAATTTTTGCTAAATTTGTATATGTTTTCACCGACTCCGCTCAATTTACCGCCGTTCAAAGCCAGAATATCCAAAAAGAATAATGCTATTTATATTTTTGATGAGCTACGAAAAAAGGAACTGGTATTGACGCCGGAGGAATGGGTCAGGCAACATTGGATAAATTATCTGTCCATGATCAAAAATTATCCGAAGGCCTTGATGAATATCGAAGGCGGCCTTAGATTGAACAGCTTACAACGCCGGAGCGACCTTTTGATTTACAATAGCAAGGGGCATAAAATTGTACTGGCCGAATTTAAGGCACCACATGTCAAGATCACGCAAAAAGTATTTGAGCAGATCGCTAACTACAATTCGGTGCATCGTATCCCCTATCTGCTGGTCAGCAACGGAATCAATCACTATTATTGCAAGGTGGACTTTGACCGGGAATCCTATGAATTTATCGAAGAAATCCCAGCCTATGAGGAAATAGGTTAAGTCATTCTACCTGAACCAATAAAAACAAAAGGTGGATAAAGGCTGTATAAAAAATACGGAGCGAGCCCCACCGAAAAAATGTAAAGTAGATGTAAAACATCTTTTCAATTTATTTGATTTTTAAAATATAGTTTTATATTAGTCCAACAGAATAGCAAAAAACAAAAAGATGAATATAGATAAAAACGAATTTAGAAAATATGCCGTAAAGCATCACCGCATTGGAAGCCAACATGTTGACAGCTTTATTGCCCGTACTGAGACCAGCATTCCGACTAACCTTACGCCCTACATCGTTGAAGAGCGTCAGCTGAACGTAGCGCAGATGGACGTATTCTCCCGCCTAATGATGGACCGCATCATTTTTCTGGGAAGTGCCATCGATGATCAGGTCGCCAATATTATTCAGGCACAATTGTTGTTTTTACAATCCACTGATGCGCAGCGCGACATTCAAATCTACATCAACTCGCCCGGTGGAAGTGTGTATGCAGGTTTGGGTATCTACGATACCATGCAGTACATTACTCCCGACGTAGCGACAATCTGTACCGGAATAGCTGCATCCATGGGCGCCGTATTGCTAGTTGCCGGAGCAAAAGGTAAACGTGCAGCTTTACGTCACTCCCGTGTGATGATTCACCAGCCATCCGGCGGTGCCCAAGGTGTGGCAGCAGATATGGAAATCAACCTGCGTGAAATGATGAAATTAAAAGAAGAGTTGTATACCATTATTTCGGAACACTCCGGACAAACTTATGAGTGGGTAGAAAAATCTTCAGATCGTGACTATTGGATGCGTGCCAGTGAGGCCAAAGAATTTGGTATGATCGACGAGATTTTACTTCCGAAGAAGGATATTATTAAATAAAGATGGCGAAGAATAACGATAGAGACATTCACTGTTCGTTTTGTGGGATAAGCAAAAATGAAGCCCAGATGCTTATCGCCGGCAATGGAGCACACATCTGTGACAGATGTATTCAGCAGGCGGGTGAGATTCTGGCAGAAGAATTAAAACAGCGGAAAAGCAAAACATTACAGACCGCATTGAAACTTATTCGTCCACAAGAGATTAAAACTCACCTGGATCAATATGTAATCGGTCAGGATGACGCGAAGAAAGTGATTTCGGTCGCGGTATACAATCACTATAAACGCTTGAATCAAAAAGTGGACAAAGACGAGATCGAGATTGAAAAATCCAACTTGATCATCGTCGGTGAGACAGGTACGGGTAAAACCTTGCTGGCCAAGACCGTTGCCAAGATATTGAACGTACCGTTCTGTATTGTGGATGCAACAGTGCTGACCGAAGCGGGATATGTCGGTGAAGATGTCGAAAGTATCTTGACCCGCCTGTTGCAGGCTGCTGATTATGATGTAGCTTCAGCCGAACGGGGGATCATATACATTGACGAAATCGATAAAATCGCACGTAAGAGCGACAACCCTTCCATTACACGGGACGTGTCCGGTGAAGGTGTACAGCAAGCGCTGCTGAAGATCCTGGAAGGTACTGTAGTCAACGTTCCACCACAGGGTGGCCGTAAGCATCCAGATCAGAAAATGATTGCCGTCAATACCAGCAATATCCTATTTATCTGTGGCGGAGCCTTTGATGGCATCCAAAAGAAGATTGCCAACAGACTACGGACGCAGACCGTGGGGTACAAGATGAAGGAAGAAGATGAGGAGATCGACTTAAACAATCTATATAAGTATATTACTCCGCAGGATCTTAAAAACTTCGGCCTGATACCAGAACTGATCGGACGTCTCCCGGTATTGACATACCTGAATCCATTGGATAAGGAAACCTTGCTGAGTATCCTGACAGAGCCGAAAAACGCACTGGTTAAACAATACAAAAAATTGTTTGAATACGAAGGTATCGAATTAAAGTTTGATCCTGAAGTCTATACATTCATTGTGGATAAAGCGGACGAGTTCAAGCTCGGTGCCAGAGGGCTGCGCAGCATCTGCGAAGCAATTATGCTGGATGCCATGTTTGAAATTCCATCAACAAAAGAACAGACGGGACAAAAAGCCTTGGAAATCACCTTGGACTATGCGAAGAAGAAATTCGAAAAGTCCGACTTGAAAAAGCTTAAAGTCGCTTAAAAAAATCCCGTTCGATGAACGGGATTTTTTTTTGACTCCAACAGCAGTTCATCCACCTGCTGCATGGAAAAAAGAATTAAAAAGCTTATATTACAATAATAACATAGCCATAACGGAATGTTGACAGACAGATTAGAGATTTGAGCACTTAAATGAAATGACTATGACAAAGAAAACAACAAAAAGTACTGTAAATAGCCCTATAACACCCGGTTTAAAAACAAAAGAAGAAATCGTCAACAACTGGCTGCCGCGTTACACGGGGAGACCACTGGAGGAGTTTGGCCAATATATTCTATTGACCAATTTTTCAAAATATATCCACTTGTTTTCCGAAATGCATGACAATGCACCGATTTACGGAGAGGACAAACCCATGCAGTCGGTCACGGCCGGAGGCATTACCATCATCAATTTTGGCATGGGCAGCCCCATGGCTGCCACAATTATGGACCTACTTTCTGCCATTGCCCCCAAAGCAGTGCTCTTTTTGGGGAAAACCGGGGGCATAAAGAAGAAGATTCCCGTGGGTGAATTAATCCTGCCCATTGCAGCGATACGTGGTGAGGGGACTTCCAACGATTACTTTCCGCCCGAGGTACCTTCCCTTCCGGCCTTCGCCATGCAAAAGGCAATTTCGACCACCATCCGGGACCATCAACGGGATTACTGGACTGGCACCGTATATACCACCAACAGAAGGGTCTGGGAGCATGACAAGGGCTTCAAGAAATACCTGAAATCGATCCGGGCCATGTGCGTCGACATGGAAACCGCTACCATATTTAGTGTCGGCTTTGCCAACAAAATACCTACCGGCGCCTTATTGCTGGTATCGGATCAGCCTATGGTGCCCGAAGGGGTCAAAACATCCGTCAGCGACGTCACCGTCACCGCCAAGTATGTCGAAGCGCATATCAGTATCGGTATTGACGCGCTCAAGCAGTTGATCAATAACGGGCTTACCGTAAAACACCTTAAATTTTAATCCAGTCTTCATGGAGTTATTTCCAGGATAGCCGCACCTACATTAGCCAGCGGCCCGGTTAACTGACCGGGCCGCTGTTTTGTATCCCCCGTCGCCTCCCACCGTCGGACCGCTTCATCCTGCATTACCCCTGATCTCATCAACTTTCCTTCTTAGGCCTATCCACAGCCTTATGCCGTCCAAAAAAAACTGACTATCAATGTATTAAAACAACGTGCGGGCTTTCGCACTTTCCCACCGGAGAGATATTAACTATAAATTGGAAACGTTAACAAATGTTAATTTGCACAATAATTAAACTATTTGGCGTTATACATTGTAATAGTAATATTACACAGCACATATATCATAAATTTAAGTAAGCATCGTGAAGAAAAAAACATTATCTATTTTCTATGTATCCCTATTGATTTGTTCAGCCTCAGCCATACAGGTAAGTTGTTCTTCCAGTTCATCTAAAGAAAATAACAAAGAAAAGCCCGTTGCATTGCCTATTTACACGGTTAAAAAATCAGATGCAACAACGATCAAAGACTATTTGGGCACCATTGAAGGAAAAGTCAATGTGGAAGTACGGCCACAGGTTGAAGGCCTGCTTCAGGAAATTTATGTTGATGAAGGCTCCTTTGTACAAAAGGGACAGAAGCTATTTAAGGTGGACCCGTCCACCTATCAGGAAAATCTCAACAATATGATTGCGACCGAGCAGGTGGCCCGCGCCAAACTGAAGAATGCCCAGCTGGAGGTGGACAGATTAAAGCCTCTGGTGGAGAACGACGTCATCTCCGACGTAAAATTAGCTTCTGCAAAGTCAGATTATCAGGTTGCCAAGGCCACGCTTGATCAGGCTATTGCCGCTGTACGCTCCGCTCAGATCAGCAAAGATTTTACCATTATCACAGCGCCGGTAAGTGGCTATATCGGCCGCATTCCCAAACGGATCGGCAACCTGGTATCCAAAGGTGACAAGGAGCCGCTTACTTATCTTTCAGATATTCAGGAGGTCTATGTTTATTTCTCCATGAATGAGTCAGACTTTCTGTACTTCTCCAAAGCGCAGGCAAAGAAAGACAGTCTCGAAGGCAAAAAATACAATCAGAACCATAAACTGGTATTTCCCGAGGTCACACTCGTGCTCGCCGACGGCGAAGAATATCCAAAAAAAGGAGTGGTGGATGCTGTCAACGGGCAGATCAACCGTACCACAGGCGCTATTTCCTTAAGGGCGACCTTCCCCAACCAGGACAACATCCTGCGTTCGGGCAGTAGTGGGACCTTAAAAATTGCAGAGGTAAAAAAAGATGTGCTGCAGGTACCGCAGATCGCGATCAACGAACTGCAGGATAAAACCTATGTCTATGTACTGGACCAGAACAATAAAGCGCAGCGCCGCAACGTGCAGCTATCTGGCAAGAGCAAGGGCAATTACATCGTATACGCGGGTCTGAAAGAGAACGACCGTGTCATTACCAGCGGATTTGATAAACTGACCGATGGCTCGCCTGTAACACCTATATCTCAAAACTAATTATCTCATCCTGTTGCCTGCTTTGAAGGAGCCCGGACGTGCTCTTCGGGGCGGGCCTAGAATTTTATTATATGCTAAAAACATTTATAAACAGGCCAGTTTTAGCCACTGTTATTTCAATTATTCTGGTGATATTGGGCTTGGTGGGATTAAAGCTGCTTCCCGTATCACGTTTTCCCGAAATTGCCCCACCGAGTGTTCTGGTCTCGCTCAGCTACCCCGGAGCAAATGCCGAAACCGTAGCCAAGAGCGTCCTTCTCCCCATCGAAGAAGCCATTAACGGCGTCGAAGATATGACCTACATCAAATCTTCGGCCTCCAATTCAGGTTCGGGTAGTGTGTCGGTCTATTTTAAGACAGGGACAAATCCTGATATTGCTTCCGTCAATGTGCAGACACGGATATCGAAAGCCATCAGCTCCATTCCTGCCGAAGTGAATGAAGCTGGGATAACGGTGATGCCGCGGCAGACGGGTGTGATTATGACCATAAATCTTTATTCCGACCATCCCGACAGCGCCTATGACGAAACTTTCCTGCAGGCCTATGCGCAGATCAACCTGATGCGGCCTTTGCTGCGTGTCGACGGTGTGGCCCAAGTATCGCGGCTCGGCGCCAGGGATTACGCTATGCGCCTATGGCTCAACCCCGAAAAGCTTGCGCTGTATAACCTCGTCCCACAGGATGTGATGAATGCAATCAAGGATCAGAACTTTGAAATTGCACCCGGCAAATTTGGCGAGACTTCAGACGAAGCCTTCGAAACCGTCATCCGTCATAAAGGGCGTTTTACCACGCCCGAAGAATTTCAGAGTATAGTGATCAAAACCAATAACGACGGCTCTGTACTTTACCTCAAAGATATAGCCCGTGTCGAATTCGGTGCCACCAACCTGAGCAGTGACAATAAGGTCAATGGCCATCCCGGTCTCACGCTCAATCTGACACAAACCAGTGGTTCCAATGCCCATGACATCGATGTTGCTGTCCGCAAGGTATTGCAGGAGCAGGCCAAGTCTTTCCCCAAAGGACTGCATTACGAGGTGACCTATTCGGTACGGGATCAAATTGATGAATCAATCAGCCAGGTTGAACACACGCTCTTCGAAGCGTTTATCCTGGTCTTCGTGATCGTGTTTATCTTCCTCCAAGATTTTCGGTCGACCCTGATTCCAGCAATTGCCATCCCGGTTTCTTTGGTGGGAACCTTCTTTTTCTTGCAGCTTTTCGGCTTTTCACTCAATGTATTGACCATGTTTGCCCTCGTGCTGGCGATTGGTATCGTCGTCGATGATGCCATTGTCGTGGTCGAAGCCATCCATGAGAAGATGCACAGTACAGGCTTAAAACCCAAAGCTGCAACCCTGTCGACCATGTCAGAAATTACGGGTGCCATTCTTTCCATCACAATGGTCATGGCTGCCGTCTTTCTGCCTGTCGGATTTATGGAAGGACCGGCAGGGATATTCTACCGGCAGTTTGCCTATACCCTGGCCACAGCAATTTTAATTTCAGCACTCAATGCACTGACCCTGAGTCCGGCCCTTTGCGCCTTATTGCTCAAAGCGCCAAAACATGGTGGAGAAGACCCGCACAAGTCCAAAGCAGGACAATTCAAGGATCGCTTCTTTAAAGCGTTTAATACGTCCTTCGACCGGCTGACAGCGCGTTATGTATCGGTTGTGCAGCTACTGATCAACCATAAGCGTATTGCTTGGGCAGGGCTCGTTTTAATCACCGCCATTGGTGTGATCTTGATGATCAATACCCCAAAAAGCTTTATCCCGACCGAAGATGATGGGTTTATTACCTACAATATTGCCTTACCTCCCGGAGCATCGCTCAGCCGGACAACCGAAGTGCTGCACCGGGCAGACAGCATATTGAAGAAAAGGCAGGATATTGAAGGCATGACCACCGTATCGGGTTTCAATGCATTGGATGGCAGCTCGAGTCCTGCTTTCGCCGCAGGTTATATTACACTTAAGCCCCACGCCAAGCGTAAGCATATCAAAAATATCAACGCTTTTATGGACACGGTGCGAAATGACTTGTCACAGATCAATGAAGCGACGTTCACGGTATTCCCCAGACCCACCGTCCAGGGTTTTGGCGATTTCGCCGGAATAGAAATGGTCCTGCAGGACCGTATGGGAGGCGATGTCAGAGATTTCAACATCATCGCTGACACCTTCATCAGTCAGCTCAACAATCTACCCGAGATCCGTAGCGCCTATACCAGCTTTAAATCCAATTTCCCACAGTATGAGGTCAATATCGATGCTGTTAAGGCTAAATCCCTAGGCGTCGAGATCAAAGATCTCATGTCAACCATACGCGCTTATTTCGCGCGGGTACAGGCTAGTGACTTCAATAGATTCGGCCGGCAATACCGCGTCTATGTACAATCTGACTTTGACTTCCGTAAGGATCCCGAATCTTTTAACTCGATATTCGTGCGCAACAATAAAGGTGAAATGGTACCGATCAATACGATCCTGACATTGGAGAAAACAGTCGGACCGGAAACAATAACTCGCTACAACCTGTACAACGCGATTTCGGTCAATGTGACACCTGCCGAGGGATTCAGCACAGATGACGCCATGCAGGCCATCCAGAAACTGGCCGACGATAAGCTGCCCGGCAATTATGGCTTTGAGTGGACAGGGATGAGTTATGAGGAAAGCCAGTCGGGGTCGCAGACCATTCTGATCTTTATACTAAGTATCTTGTTTGTATATTTTCTACTCTCAGCACAATACGAAAGCTATGTGCTGCCCTGGGCCGTCCTGTTGTCCATTCCCGTTGGCCTGATCGGCGTCTTTTCGGTCATCAATCTGGTAGGCCTTCAAAACAATATCTACGTGCAGGTGGGGCTAATTATGCTGATCGGCCTGCTGGCCAAAAATGCGATCCTGATTGTGGAGTTCGCTGTACAGGAGCGCAATAGCGGCAAAAGCATTGTAGATGCTGCCATCAGCGGGGCCAAACTCAGGCTTCGCCCGATCCTGATGACAAGCCTTGCCTTTGTCGCGGGACTCGTGCCATTGATGTGGACCGTCGGCCCCTCCGCCATTGGCAATCATTCCATCAGCTTCAGCGCCGCAGGAGGCATGCTGTTGGGCGTCGCCTTTGGTATTTTTATCATTCCGGTTCTCTTCGTAGTCTTTAAAGAACTGGACGAAAAATTACACGATAAGCTAGCTAAAGAAGAAGAATAATGCAGAATATAAAAAAATACATTTCCGGATTATGTGTAGCAGCGGGTCTGTTACTGTCGACAAATGCCTGTAAGGTCGGAAAAGATTATGTTCAGCCCAAGATAAAGCTTCCGGAGTCTTTCCGGGGCGACACGCTGGACTATTTTGGCGATACGTCCAGCATGGGTCTGATCCACTGGCAATCCTTTTTCCATGATCCGACACTCAAACTATTGATTGACTCCGCCCTCGCCAACAATTTTGAAATGAAGACCGCTTTGCTCAATCTCCAGATTTCCCATCGCGTACTGGCACAGAATAAGGCAAATTACCTGCCGGGCGTCAGTGCCAACATCGCCAATGCCAGCCGCACATGGCGGTCAAAAGATTTTGGGAGCGGCCCATTGACGAAATATTACGATCGGAAAGGCGAAAAAGCGCCCGAAAATATGTTTGTCTACCAGTCGCAGTTCTCTTCTGACATCAGTTTTAGCTGGGAAATTGATATCTGGAAGAAAATTGGCAGCAAGCAGGAACAGCTTCTGGCCGAATATCTCGATACCCAAGAAGCGAAAAATGCGATCCAGACCAATATCATCACCTCGGTAGCAAAAGGGTACTTCAACCTATTGATGCTAGATGCCAAAATAGAAGTCGCCAAACGCAACGTGCAATTGAACGACAGCACCCTGCGCATGATCAAGCTGCAGTACAACGCCGGTGAAATTACCGCCTTGGCTATACAGCAAACCGAGTCGCAACGGCTGCTGGCCGCCTCTCTTGTACCCGAACTGGAGAAGCAGATTGTCATCCAGGAAAACGCCCTGCAGACACTGACAGGCAAACTTCCCGACAGTATCCGGCGCGGTACATCTTACGAGCACCTGTTTGCGGAGAGCAAGGATATCTCCCTGGGCTCACCGATCGAGATCATACGCAACCGGCCCGATATACGCTCGTCCGAATTGCAGCTTATGGCAGCCAATGCCAATGCCAACATTCAGCAAGCCATGCGGTATCCTGCCCTTAATATCGGTGGCGTTCTGGGCGTCAATGCAATGCTGCCCAAAAATTGGTTTAACATCCCCGGTGCACTGTTGGGTGGGATCAGCGCTGGACTGACGGCGCCGATCTTCAAAAACAAAACCTTGAAGACACAGTATGAAGTGGCGAGGCTCGAGCGGGATAAAGCCGAAATCCAGCTGCAGCAGAAAGTGGTTGAAGCGGTGGCTGAAGTATCTAACGCTGTGGTCACGGTGGATAAACAAAGAGAGCAACTCGAACTGGCAAAAAAACGGGTCGAAAATGCACACCTCGCAGTAAAAAATGCAAGCTTGCTATTCAAAAGTGGTTATGCCACTTATCTGGAAGTCATCACCGCACAGAGCAATGCCCTGGATAGCGATCTGGATCTGGTTGAACTCCGCCAACAGCATCTTGACGCTTTCGTCGACCTGTACCGTTCTTTGGGCGGGGGTTGGAGATAAAGATTTAAAAGTTTATTTTTGCTGTATGACGCCAGAAGAATTAAAACAGTACTTTGAATCCATTGATTTACCACAAACATTGGAAATTCAGCAGGATATGCAGATAATCGATGTGCAGCGATTTATCAGCACCAGTTTTATCCACGTTGGATTATGGAAAAAAGACCTGAACAAATGTCCTTCCTGGATCAGGCTCCTGAAATTCAAAGCAGCATTGGAAAATAAAGAAAAAGCCTAACGGGATGTTAGGCTTTTTTTATACTTGGGACGCGAGTTTTTGCATTAACTCCGCCATTTCTTCCTTGGAAAAAATCTGCTCCGCTCCTGCTTGCAGCATCTGAACTCTTTCACTTTCATCGCTGCTCGAGGTCAGCCCAAATATACGAACGGAAGGAAACCTTTCACGAACGATCTTTGCGGTCTCAATACCATTTAGTTTGGGCATATGCAGATCCAATATGCAACCCCCCGGAAGATCCTGCTTCTGCTCCGACAGATAGTCGATCAGTTCCATACCGTTGGCAGCGCAATAAACTAATTCCAATGAATGAGATTGAGCCATCGCCCTCATCATCACGTGATGAATCATCGCATCGTCTGCGTAGACAATCTTACATTTAATTTGGGTATTCATTCGAAAAAGAGTTCATTCAACTAATTAATACAATAAAATTATACAACTATGCAATAAAAGTAAAAATATCGAAAGAAGTTCGCAATAATTATGTTAATATGCAAATTAAATTTCAAAAAGAACAAACGTAAAGGGCTCATTAAGTTTTATGGAGATCACAAAATAAGAACATCATTAGGTAGCAATAAAAAAGATTTGGTTAGTAAAATCCACCATCAGGGCACAGCAAAAAGAAACAATACCGTCGCAATAAAAATTAGAAATCATCTTCAATGATTTCAGCCACACGTCCTATCTGTCCATCCGTCAGGCGTACTTTTATTCCCCGAGAGTGGTAGGGCGCTGATGTCAGCAAGTCCTTTACAATACCTTCCGTGAGGCGTCCCGTCCGCTGATCTTTCTTCAGGATAATATTCACAAGCATCCCGGGCTTTACATCCGCTCTATTTCTTCCATCCATAACCAAACTTAGATAAATTGTTTTTTATATGCAAGAAAAATACACTTCCGATATGAAAACCATGTATAAAGTTATGACGAAGAGACCCAAAAATAAAAAGGAGTCCTCATTTCGAAAACTCCTTTTTCATCCGGCACCCCGAAGGTCAGCGGATCCAGCTTCAATTCATTTAAACCAAACTGATGCCGGACTATTTATTTAAATAACTTAAAAATATCATTACCAAATATGAACACCATCAGTGCCAGCAAGATAAAGAAACCGACCATCTGTGCTTTCTCAAGGAATTTCTCGCTCAATGGTTTTCCTTGTATCATTTCGATCAGCAAAAACAGAACATGGCCGCCGTCCAGCGCCGGAATCGGCAGCAAGTTCATAAATGCCAAAGCCATGGAAAGCATACCGACCAATGACCAGAACCGGATCCAATCCACTTCGGTACCAAATAATGTCGCTATACCGATCGGGCCCGATAAGGCTTTGTCGGCACGCACCTCGCCTTTGAATATCTTGCCAAATCCTTTAGCATTATCGGTGATAACGGTAAAAGCTTTTTTGGCACCTATGGGAAAAGCCTCCATCAAACTATAGTTTGTTGTAAAAGGCTTGATGGAATAATCGTGACTGATTCCTATGCCCAACATGGCATCAGCAGGCACATTTCCCGTTAAGGATACTTCCGCACCGGCACGGATCACTTTAATTGCAACCGCCTTGTTGATATTCGCTTTGATCACTGCTCTAAACTGGTCAAAGAACGGTACCTGTACATCGTTAACAGCAACTATGCTATCCCCTTCTGCAAACCCCATCTTGCTTGCTACCGACCCCGGAGCGACCTGAACAACGTGAGTTGTCTTGACCCGCGGTTCGATAAATTTTTCTCCTTTTTTATCCGAAAGAGTATTCAGCAGGTCTGCAGGCACCTTGATTTCCTGTGTCGCACCGTTACGTTCTATGGTAAGCGTAACGCCACCCATCAGTACTTTGGAACTGATCAGCTCCGAATAATTCTCCACGCGATGTCCGTCAATGGCAAGGACCTTATCCCCTGCTTTGAGACCGATGGATTCACCGATTGTGCCCGGAACGATACCATTGACCAGCTGGTCCATCTTGATATCCGTATTGCCCATTTTAAAGGTCAGCATCCAGAACACCAGAATACCGACGATAATATTGACAATGATACCGCCAAGCATGACGATCAGACGCTGCCAGGCTGGCTTCGAGCGGAATTCCCAAGGCTGGGGTTCGCCTTTCAGCTGTTCGGTATCCATCGATTCATCGATCATACCCGCGATCTTCACATATCCGCCAAGAGGTAGCCAACCTATACCATATTCACAACCTTTATAATTGAATTTAAACAACTTCACTCCCCAGGCATCAAAGAACAAATAGAATTTTTCCACTTTAATTCCAAATGCGCGCGCTGCTAAAAAATGCCCTAACTCATGTAGAACAATTAAAATTGACAGACCTAAAATGACCTGCCCGATCATAATTAAAACACCCATGTATCTTTCTAATATTAGTCTTTGATTATTTCTTTTGTTAGTAAACGTGTCAGCCGGTCTGTTTCCAGATAATCTTCCAGCGTTGGACTGGCTATAAAATCCACTTTGCTCAATGTCTCCTCGATGATGTCGCTCATCTGAAGAAATCCGATTTTCTCTTTCAGGAATGCTTCTACTACTACCTCATTGGCAGCGTTCAAAATACAGGATTTATTTCCGCCTGCACGTAAGCTGTCGTAGGCCAGCGCGAGATTGCGAAAAGTATCCATATCCGCCTGTTCAAAATGTAATGCCGGATAATCCATAAAATTAAAACGTTGGAAATTATTTTCAAATCTGGCCGGATAGGTCAGGGCATATTGAATAGGAAGCTTCATATCCGGGAGTCCCATCTGTGCTTTCATCGATCCATCCCTAAATTGAACCAAGGAATGCACGATGGACTCTGGATGTACGACTACATCCACCTGGTCTATATTGAGGTCAAAGAGCCATTTCGCTTCGATCACCTCTAAGCCCTTGTTCATCAAAGAAGCCGAATCGATGGTAATCTTAGCTCCCATTGACCAATTGGGATGCTTGAGCGCCTGGGCTTTAGTCACCACAAGCAGCTCCTCGCGCTTCTTTCCCCGAAAAGGACCACCTGAGGCCGTTACATAAATTTTTTCAATCGGGTTATCGCTTTCACCGACCAGGCACTGAAAGATTGCCGAGTGCTCCGAATCAACCGGAAGCATATTCACTCCATATGCTCTGACCAGTGCCATGATCAACTCACCGGCTACGACCAGCGTTTCCTTGTTGGCCAGGGCGATATCTTTACCTCCCTTTATCGCAGTCACCGTAGGTCTCAAGCCTGCCGAACCGACTATTGCATTCAAAACGATGCTGATCTCCGGATATTGTACCGCTTCGATCAATCCCTCTTCACCCAGCAGGACCGAGATGTCCTGATATTGTAAGGCCTCTCTGACCTTGTTATATTGACCCGGATCGGTTACAACCACCGACTTGGGTTTAAACTCTAATGCTTGTTTGATCAGCAGATCGCCATTGCTGCCACAGGTCAGAACGACCGCCTCAAACACGTCTGGAAAGGCTCTAATTACATCCAAGGCCTGTGTGCCTACACTGCCCGTTGCCCCTAAAATGGCAATTCCTTTTTTACTCAAAACCTTCGCTATTTGTTAAAATATATTATTCAAAATCTTTGGATCTTCCCCGCCGTGGTAATCAGACATCATCGCGCGATAGGCTACCGAAACCACAATGCATGCCAAAGGCACCACCAGAAAAGAACTCACAAGGTTCAAAATAATAAAAATTATGTAATATTCTAAAAAATTAAAATATGCCTGCAATATCTGAAAAAATGCAAACACTGCTAAAATCAACAACAGCTTAAACACGTTACCCTTTGTCAATGCAAAACTAAAACGCAGCGATTTAAGCGCTCCTGCATGTTTATCAATAATGAAAAAGGGGTAAAATGCCACGCGGATAATCAGGAAAAAAGTTAATATCGCGGCCAGGAAAACAACAAAAAAAGTAAAGTTGCTCATCAGCTCAGCCCGGTTTTCTCCGTTTTCAAATAAATAAAGAAAAGGGAAAGAAACGACTCCGAGAATCATCAGCAGGGCCACAGAAAGGACCATGATGCTGAGCATCGCCCCGAAAAAATAAGCGAGTTCCTTACTGCTCGGAACACAGTGGATCAATTTTTTATCATGATTGCCATCAATCAGGCAGAGTATATATTTGAACAAGGTCAAATTCAGTCCAAAATACAGCACCATGAAGAAAAAAGCCATAAAGCCGCTCAGCACAACATTGAAATCACTGATTGTTGTCGCCAGATAATTGGATAAACCGGATGTTACAAATAATAAAAAGCACAGCCCGGCAACAGAAAAATAATGCTTCTTGAGCAGCTCCCACGATCTATTAAAAACATCATTTACGGCAAAAGTACTTTCCTTTAGGAATTGAATCATTTTTTTATGAATAAACTTCTACAAAGATGCCATTATTTTTAATCTTCAACAATTTACACCTACATAAAAATGACATTTTTTTATACGGCATCCGGAAACTTCAGTAAGCTACACTCCGCCCCCTTATCTCCTACCATTTTCTATCCGCAGGTCTGTCATATCCGTCAGCAGGATCAGCTGATTCACTGCGCAAACCAGCCGGAAAGCTGAATATTTCATAAAAAAAGCTGTTCCCCTTACAGTCGGAAACAGCTTTTTCGTCCACACCATAAATGTTTTATTTAAACTCTTTTGGAAGTGGTTTTTCCAATAGGTATTGATAATAGAAACGGGCACGTTCATTAAAGTCGTACTTGCTTTTGGAACGGTCAAAACCATGACGGCTCCCCGGATAGATCATCAGCTCAAATGGTACACTGCGGTCGGTCAGTCTGTCCACCAGCTGAATGGTATTCTGTAGGTGGACGTTATCATCCATATCGCCATGCATGATACGTAAGACACCCTTATAATTGTTGACATAACTCAATACAGATCCGGCTTTGTAGCCTTCCGGATTATCCTGAGGCGTATCCATCCAGCGCTCGGTGTAATGACTGTCGTACAGATCCCATGAGGTCACCGGAGCTCCGGCAATTCCAAAATCAAATACGTCTGCCGCCTTGGTCATCGCCAGACAGGTCATATAACCGCCATAGCTATGTCCCGTGATCAGCACTTTGTTTTTTGCCACCCATGGCTGCGATTTCAACCATCTTACAATGGTCGAATAATCGATAATCTCCCAATGCCCCAAATTGCGGTGCATGTAAGCAACCCCCTGCTTACCGAAATGACCCGATGCCCGATGATCCGCCGAAACCTGAATAATTCCGGCATTGGCCCAATACTGATTGCTGGTACCTTTCCAGGTATCCTTCACCGTCCCCGCATCAGGACCTCCGTAGATACTGAATACGACCGGATAAACCTTGGACTGATCAAAATCAGCCGGATAGGTGATGGTCAGCGGCAGATCAAACCGTCCGTCGTCCGATTTGATGTGCGTATATTCAGTTTTGCCATAAGCATAATCGTTGAAATCTGCCGCTTTGCTGTCGGCAAGCTGACGCAGCACTTTCCCCTGATTATCCACAAGAGCAACGCGGTCTGGTGTGCTTACGTTGGAATAACGTGTGATAAAATACTTTCCGTCAGGCGATACCGTAACGTCATGCGAATACTCACCAAAGGTGAGGCGCTTGAGGTTTTTGCCCGAATAATCGACACGATATAGATCCATACGTGCTGAGTTCTCCTTTCGTGCCGTAAAATAAAGCACTTTGTTTTTCTCATCGATGCGTTTGATTTCAGTCACCTGCCATTCCCCTGAGGTCATCGGATTGACCAAAGTGCCGTCCAGTTTATACAGATAATAATGCGCCCAGCCCGTTTTGTCCGATTTTAAGATATAATACTTGTTATCCCCCAGATAGGTAATGCGCTCATCATGATCCAGATTGATCCAGGATGCCTGACGCTCGTCGTAGATTTCTTTTTTAGCGCCTGAGTTGGGATCAACCTGATAAAATTTTAAATTGTTCTGGTCACGGTTCATCCATTGAACCATGACATTCTGGCTATCGAAAGCCCAATATGGCTGCCCAAAATACTGATCGTCTTTTTCGTTAAAATCTGCCCAGATTACTTTGCCACCCTCAAGATGTGCAATACCGACCTTTACCTCGGGGTTGGGGTCGCCCGCTTTCGGATATCGGGTCTCCTCAAGGTAACCATGCTGTCCTTTTGACGAATAAATCGGAAACATAGGCACTTTGGTGTCATCAAAGCGCATAAAGGCTATCTTCTTGCTGTCCGGAGACCACCAGAAGGCTTTATATTTGGTCGGGCGTCCCAGAATCTCCTCGTAATACACCCACGAAGACCAGCCGTTGTATATGACATCGGTCCCGTCCGTTGTGTACTGCGCTTCCTGACCGGTATGCACGTCTACGCTATATAAATTACTTTTGCGGGTAAAAGCAACATATTTCCCGTCAGGAGATAAGGTGGGATTCTGTTCGGCAATGTCAGGAGAGTGAGTCAGTTTCTTTGCCGTACCATTTCCGTTTTTGATAAAAATATCATTATCTTCCACATAGACGACGGTTCCCTCCTTTGGCGGAACGGTATAAATGCTTCGCTTCCCCGATTTAACATTGACCTGATACAGATGGCCATCATTAACGTCATTTTCGAGATAAGCACCTGCATCTGCCCAGCCCGGATACTGGTTTATGCGTACCGTCAGCGACTGCTTCTGTCCCCACGACTGCGCGAAATCCAATTTCTTCTGTGCGATAGTAAGATCATGCACAAAAAACACCATAGATGCACTTAAGAGCACTCTTGATACTGTATTCATTAATTCTGGATATGTTTATTAATTATTTCCGGCTAAGATAAAGAATTGCGGTAAATAACGATAATTTTAGCTGTAACAAGCTTATGCAGCTGTTCGACGCGCCTCTAAAAATGATTGTCGAACAATCTGAGCTGCACACCCGTTTTCGGAAACTCGTTGTCATCCACGAAATTGGAAACGGAAATCCCCAGCAGACGCACTTTGTTGGACAAGGTTAGCTTAGTGAGCAGGCTATGCGCCGTCGCATAAATTTTGTCCTCTGCGTCGAAGCTGCTATCCAAGGTGATGCTACGCGTCAGCTGCACAAAATCAGCATATTTTAGCTTAAGGGTGAGGGTTCTGCCGGTAATCTCTTTTTTATCCATCCGTGTCCAGAGCTGCCGGCTCAGCCTTTGTAGGACTGCAGTTAATTGTTCGATACTCCCAATATCCGACTCAAAAGTATCCTCTATGCCTACCGATTTACTCAGGCGGTTGGGAGTTACCGGCCGCTCGTCAATTCCCCGAACGATACGGTAAAAGAAATGCCCTGACTTACCGAACCAACGCACCAGATCTTCCTCCCGCTGCTTCTTGAGATCCAAGCCCGTAAACAGGCCGAGTTCGTGCATCTTTTTGGCCGTTACCTTGCCCACTCCGAAGAATTTATCCACAGGCAGCCCCTCCATAAACTTCATAATTTTTGAGGGACCAATAAAAGTCAACCCATTGGGTTTGTCCATATCGGAGGCAACCTTCGCGACAAACTTATTGACCGAGATCCCCGCTGAGACAGTCAGATCAAGTTCCGTCCTGATCGCACTCTTAATTGCCCTTGCGATCTCAATGGCAGAACCTATCCCCTGCTTATCTACCGTCACGTCGAGAAACGCTTCGTCCAGCGACAAAGGTTCAATCAGATCCGTATAACGGTGGAAGATCTCTCTGATCTGGAAGGACACTTGCCGATACACGTCAAAACGTGGTCGGACAAACAATAGATCTGGACATAGCTGCAGCGCCTTGCGCGAACTCATCGCCGAACGAACGCCAAATTTACGGGCTTCATAACTCGCCGTGGCCACCACGCCACGGCCATCTGGCGAGCCGCCCACAGCGATGGCTCTGCCGCGGTACTCCGGAAAATCCCGCTGTTCAACAGATGCATAAAATGCATCCATATCCAGATGGATAATTTTACGGTGGGCCTGTGACGAATCCATAGGCCAAATTTACAAAAATTAACAAGATTCTTTTTTCCTTATGCCCACACTGTTAGCTGTCAATTTTTTATCTTTAGCTGAAATTAAGGAGTCCGTAGGGTTAAAACTAAATGGGGCGCATATTGTTTATAGCATGACGCGCCGAAGGATTAAACTACAGGTCAGCAGTTAATAAACGTTTATTGTAAAAGAAAACAGTACAAAAAGTTATGGAAAATTTACCGGAAGAAAAAAGGCAGAAATCAGGGTTTAAGAAATTTCTGTTCCTATTATTGCTATTTTTGATCGTGGGATTCGGATCGTATGTTTATTGGAAATACTACTATGTCTTTGGTGAAGGTGTAAAATCCGGATACTTAAATTACGCTGTCAAAAAAGGAAATGTATTTAAAACCTATGAGGGAAAGCTTATCCAAGAAGGATTTGGCCGTGCGAAAACCGGTGGCATTGCCAGCAACCAATTTGAATTTTCGATCGAAGATGACTCTGTCTTCCGTCAGCTTGAATTAAATAGTGGTAAGTATTTTGATCTTCGGTATAAGGAATATCACGGCGTACTGCCTTGGCGCGGCAATACAGTTTACATTGTTGATCAGATTATCAATATGAAATGACAAAGGAGGGGGCACTTCCTCCTTATTCCGTCAGCACATCGCGCACGACAAGCGTCCGGTCAAAATAGCTTTTTAATACAGTGCCATCGCCATGCAATGTCCATACTTCCCTGGGAGCGACGAGCTGAATATACCGCAGAATGTCGTTCCAGTCTACATGATCAGAAATATAGAGTTCAATATCGTTCTGTGCCTGCAGCCGCTTCCAGCCTGAGGCAAACGCCCGCAATACCTTAGTCGCCCGAAAATAACTGTTGAAGGTCATGGGTGGCACCAGATACACTTTATTTTGGTCACCCTGCCTCATTTCACGTCGGTTGTAGGGTTCGTATTTCAATTTTTTAAAGCCGTGTTGGTCGTAAAGACGATGGTAAGGCAAGATACCGTTGTGGACCAGCACTTTTTTGTCGGGACAATAGCTGTTGATCAGATCAGTAATCCGCTGCGCTTTACCCAGCACATAGGTGCCCAGCAGAATATTACTGGCATGCCCCTCCAGTTTCCGGATCTCCTGCACTGGATCGGGATGTATAATATCGGGGTTGGCAAATGTGCTCTCCGTGATCAGCACATCAGCCTGCTGCACTTCAATAGCTTCACAGGTTTCATCTGACTGCAGCTTATAGTCGCCGGTATAGAGATAACGGACTCCTCTATATACCATCAGGATCTGTGCCGAGCCCAGTATATGCCCCGCGGGCAACAGGGTGATCTCTACCGATCCGATAGTAAAAGCCGTACGAAACAATTTGACCTGATAAGAATCTTTACGTCTCTGCTTATATCGATAGTCCATAAATAGCGCCGTACCATGCGTACAATAAACGTAATCATGTCCCGAGCTGGCATGGTCGCCATGGGCATGAGAAACAATATTGTGAAGTACGGGACTACTGGCATCGATAAAGAAATCGCCATAACGGCAGTAAAAGCCTTCAGGTTTTCTGACCAAGAAGTCAGCCAATATCATAGACATATGCTTATTTAAGAAATTTCTGATGTAGTGTCCACACCTGAGGTAGTAGTGGTGTGATACCGTCGTTAACGATGACAAAGTCGGTCAACTGCAACTTTTCTTCATCAGACAGTTGTTTGCTGATGCGTTCGCGCACCTGCTGCTCGGTCATCCCGTCCCGGTGCATCACCCGCTGAACACGGAGATCCAGGGGAGCGGTAACCAATATCGTGTAATCGAGCTCTTTGTACGACCCACTTTCAAACAAAAGCGCCGCTTCCTTTAATGAGTAACGGGTCTTTTGGCGTGCTGCCCAGTCTTTAGCTTCCTGAATAACGATAGGATGCACAATGCTATTGAGGATCTGCAGCTTTTGCGCGTCAGAAAACACTACACGAGCTAAGAATGCTCGGTCCAGCTGTCCATCCTTATACACGGCCTGGCCAAATTGGGCCACCAGCTTTTCTCTGATACGGCTGTCGGTGTTCATGAGCTTTTTGGCCTCCTCGTCTGCATTGTACACGGGGACGCCGAGCATCTGAAAAAGCCTGCAGATGAAGGTCTTGCCCGAACCGATTCCTCCGGTTATTCCTATTTTTAATCCCATCAATATTCGTTATTTACGTACAAAGAAATCCACATTCTGTGGCACTATACTGATAATCTTACAATAATCAGGCACCTTGGTCAGAAGGACCGGAAGATACTGCACCTCGTTCTTCTCCCAGTCTGCCAGGTCGACGACGGCTTCAAAATCACGTGAGGTATACTTGTTATAATCCTTGACCGACATAAGTACAGTGATGACCACCTTACTGGGATTGGGCCGCACGGAGCTATAGCGCTGACCGTTTTCCACCTTGATCGGCAGCTCAATAATTTTCTCTGTCAGCTCCCCTACCGGCATCAGCACCTCCACGGAGGTGGGATAAACATTAATATTCGCTTTTTGGTTGCGGGCCAGGTTGGCCACCGTGCGTACATCACGCTCCACATCCTTTCCACGTACTGTATCCGTTTCCCAATACTCGATCGTGGACACATCCTCGTACGGTCCTGTGATCGTCACATAAGCAGGAGTCACCTTTGTATCCGCGATAATGCCATATCCTCGCTTAAAGAAAATACTGGAGAGTGGTTTGACCGGAACTTTTCGCTGTGTCTGCTTTGAAAAATCGAAAAAAAGCGTATCCGGACTGACAGATATCACGCGCTGCTCGTGCGGAAACTGCCGGTTGATAAACCCCAGCTGGTTGGAAAATACAATCCAGTCCTTGGTTTTCAGGGAACTGAGGTCCACCTGAACCTTTGGTGTTTCGAGTGCAGCTTTGGAAAACAGAAATTGCCAGCCGGTCATCTCCAGCTTGACCTTCACGGTATCCGATTGCTGTGGGTGAAAAGCCCGCTTTTCGGGCAGGTTGACATATTCGATCGCCGCTTTGACCGTCACAGTATACTGGTTTGAAATCGAAAACAACAACCAGGCTAACAACGAAATTCCAACACAGCGCACAAAGATATTGATCTTGCGCCGCTGGGTCTTGTTTAGTCGAACTGCATGTGCCATGTTACAAACTTAATCAATTTGCGTAAAATATGATCGATGGAACTTGTAAAACTTGGATCACACTTCCTATAGGCCTCCCTTTGCCCTCATTTGGAGCGCCATTACCATCCGGAAACAGACCAGGGTGCAACACGGCTAACCGGCCGATTGAATGACGGTTAGCCCTTCCATCACCTGACGCTCTTTGGCAGATAAGGTCTTAAGCACTTCAGAAGCAGCTTCTATATCGCTCCTTTTGGCGTTAGCGCTTACTTCAAGAAAAAGTTCAGACACCGCAGTCCACAAGGAAGCTATTTCAACAAATGCCTGATAAGCCGTATATAGCTGTTCGATCCGCAGCAGTTCACAACTTTCTTTTAAAAAATCACGATATAGGTTCCGAAACAATGCACCGCCCGTGCCTGCTCTTTCCATAAAGGTAGCGGCCATCTCAAATTCGCGAGCTTTGGAGGTACTGCCGTCAAACCAGCGCATGACCTCCCGGCTCGCCTTCAGAATTCCTTTATACGCGACATTGCTAATTGGTGGTGACAGGTATTCACGCGCGTTGTTGATCAGTGCTGTACGCAGAGCCATTTGGATATCAATGTCCTGAGGAGTCCGCTCTATTTGGTAGTACAAATTCTTCGAAGCCATGGGACCTTTGGCCGCCCTGGCTCTGCCCAGACTGTCCAATGAGGTTTGGACCCTCCCCCCCTGCTGACGTGTATCCACCAGGAAAGCAGCCTTGCTATCATAGCCATAAATCGCAGCATAATGACCCGCAAAATGAAAAGGGTGGGTAAAATACTCGAGATGATAGGCATCCAGCTTAAGGCCGACGACGTGTCCGTCATCCAGGAGCTGCTTAACTTCTTTCCAGGCTTTCGCCTTTGAAGAAGTTTCCTTGACCATAAGTTCCAGATGTAAATTTTTACAGATATTGCGGGTAAGCAAATCTGTTTTGATCCGCCCGCCCAGGAAAGGAAATTCCATGCCTTTCATTTTCCAATAAAGGAAGCTCAGACCCTCACCAAGTCCAAAAAGCATAGGTTCTGAGAGTGTTATTCCTAGATGCTTCAATAATGTTCCTGTTGCCGTTGTTTCACAGTGTTGTCCGTCGAATACCTCTATAGTATTTATCATAATCGTGTTTTTATGCAAAGTTAGTTTAGAGTAATGACAGCTACATGTCAACTACACGAGACGGACCTGCCATCGAAAAGTATATAGCGCAGGAATACGTATACAGCAAATGTGTTAAGGCATTGTCTGAACCTCGTCTTACAAATAGCAGCGAAAGAAGGTCTGGCGGCTTCGACGGTATTGAGCGACACATAAGGGGACATCACGGGACTAAATTGACACCAAATTCGGTAGTAATAGGGTAATTACAAGGATATAACAGGGGGTTAACAGGGGTATAACAGGGGTAAATCCCTGTTATACCCCTGTTATCTGAGTGTAAAAGTAGTGTTACTTCCTCTTTATATGGGAATTTGGTATTAACTTGGTACTAACTTGGTTATAAGTTGATGATAGCAATTATAAACTAATAAAGAAACGACTATGGCAATTTTACAGAACGGCCCGAACGGACCTATTACCGGAAAATTTGGCTCTGTCAGTGCTTATCTCCTGAATGGACAGAATATTGTACGTGGGCCAAAAAGAAAACGTACCTCTCCACCTAGCGAATCAGAGCTCCTAAACAGGAAAAAGCAAAAGATTGCTGGTAGATTTGCCGGAGACAATAAGGCGATATTTGATTTTGGCTACCAGTTTATGGCGGAAAAGGGCAGTCGCATAGGTGCATTCCAATTGGCTCAACGTCACATTTTCAAGGATGCCCTGGAGCTGGATACGGAGAACAATCCTTTTGTAAACCCCGAGAAGCTGATCGTGTTTGCAGGACAGTTGACACCATTGCCCAGTTGTGAAGTTAGCCTTCAGGGTGATACGATTGATCTCAAATGGACCTCCAATGGTCAGTATGACGACAATATCTATAAACTCAACCTTGCATTGTTGGGTTTATATGGTGAGTCTCATTTGCAAACCTCAATTGCAGAAGTGAAACAAGGAGCGTGCACAATACAGTTTGATGGGATAAGTCGGAAAAATTGCGATTACCATGTCTATGTATGTATTTGGGATACATATAAAGGCGCCTTTTCAAACTCTACCTACTGCGGCGTAATATAGCAACAAACAAAGCACGTGCTGAGGCATGAAAACAGCCGGGACAGCCGACATAATCGTACATGGCTTGAAAGAGAGAAGTGGAGCAAAAAAGCCAGTCCCTTTTGGAGACTGGCCATTTATTTCGTTGAAAAATTACGTTTAAGCACTTTTTTCAGTTGCGTTTGCAGCTTTTGAAGCATCCAAAGCAACCGCTGATTTATCAAATCGGATTCTTACACCGGAACCTACATCAACCAGAAATGTTGTGTCTGACACTTCCACAATGCGGCCGTGGATACCTGCAGTTGTAACGATCTTCGAGTTTACACCCAATTGCTCAATATATTTCTTATGCTCCTTTTGCTTCTTCATCTGCGGTCTGATCATAAAGAAATAAAACACCAAGATAAGGCCTCCCATCATGATCAGCTGTCCATAACCTGCACCGCCCGCTGCTTGTAATAATACTGTATTCATCTTTTATTTATTCGTTTAATAATTTGTTATTTCGCTAATACTTCACCTTTTAGCTGTACCGTAGTCATGCCATTGGATGCGTTCGATTGGACGGTAATGATCTTTTGTTGCTTACCGACCTGTCCTTCGCTGTTAAAAGTCACATGGATTTCGGATGTTGCCCCCGGTAGAATCGGACTCTTCGAAAACTCAGGCTGAGTGCAGCCGCATGAAGCGGTTACTTTGGAAAGAATAACTGGGGCATCCCCAGTGTTTTTCAGAATAAAGGTATGTTTCACCTGTGCACCTTCCTTTACCTGCCCAAAATCAAACGCCGGCTCCTCAAACTCCACTTTCCCCATTTGGGCAGCTGCCTTGGAAAGACTGTCCGACGCGACCACTTCGCTGCTGACCTTTGCTTCTTCTTTCCCTTTCTGTGCATTGCCGCAGGAAACGAAAAATACCGCTGTCAGCGCTAAAACCGAATATTTACTCAAGTTCTTCATCGTTGATGTTTAGTTAATCCCTCAAACCACGACCTGCTTTCTGAATCCTACCCTGCTGATTCAGGTCGTTCAATATTTTGTCCAATATACCATTAATAAATGTATTGCTCTTTAAAGTACTGAATACCTTAGAGATTTCAATATACTCATTAATTGTCACTTTTACCGGAATCGACGGAAAATTTATTAGCTCACAGATGGCCATACGCATCAACAGCATATCCATCAATGCAATACGATCGGATTCCCAGTTTTTTGTTTTCTCCGAAATAAGCTTCTGATATTCATTGGTATTGCGGATCGTTTTGCCCAGCAATGCCAAAATATAGTCACTGTCATCGTTCCAGTTTTGCGTGATCTCAGCCAGCTTGTTCTTACGCGGATCTTCCGAACTAAAGTTCTTAAAAGTCTTCGCAATCAAGGCCTGCAACACTTCTTTATCGACAGGCCAGTTGATGAATTTCTCTTCAAATACCTGCTCAATGACCGGAGATTTCAGAATGATTTTCTTGAAGATATGCTTGATGATATCTTTTTCCGTACCGATCGAACGGTCCTCCTGCTGCAGATATTCCAGATACGCTTCCGAATCTTTCAACTGCAAAAATACTGTCCGGACGATCTCTGGATCAAAGCTCCATGAAATCTTATATTTTTTGACGCCTTCTGCATATTGCGGATTTTGCCGCAACGACTCAATAAAGGTATTGGTACTCAATTTGGTCGTCAACGACAGATCTTTTTCAGTTGGCAAGAACTTGTTGGCTCTGCCTTCTGCATCGATCAGTACATAATCGGCTACTTCATCCAATAGATTCAGTGTCCAGATGTACATCTCATAGACTTCATCCACATTTTTTAATAGTGCTTTTTCAAATGTCTTGATGTCTTTGTCTTCTGAAAGACTGTACGCATAAAGCGTTTGCACTACTTTAACCCGCAGGTGTCTCCTGTTTAACATAGTAATTTTAAAGAACGATTTTTTATAAAATAATAATAAAGAACGATTTTTGGATTGAAGACTATCTCTTGATTTTTTTAATATCTTGGATACGTTTCTCCGCAATGCGATTGGCTGCGTCAAAGGTGGAGATGTTCTCCTCTTTTGATTTTTTCAACACCTCTCTGGTTGCATTATATATATTCTTGATCACAAATTCAGTGTGATCAACACCATAATTCTGAATTTCCGAATAACAGCTAATGAGTGCTCCTGCATTGATCAGGTAATCCGGCGCATATAAGATACCCCGTTGGTGAAGGATTGTGCTCGTGGCAATTTCATCTTTCAACTGGTTGTTTGCCGAGCCTGCGATGATACGGCATTGCATCTTTTGAGCTGACTCTGGATTTACTGTCCCGCCGAGGGCACATGGCGAATACACATCAAAGTCGTGATCGAACACTTCGTTATATGGAATAGGCTCAGCCTTATATTTGGCAGCGACTTTAAGCATTTTCTCTTCGGTAATGTCACTGACATAAACACGTGCATTTTCTTCGCGCAGCATAGCGATCAGACGCTCACCCACGCTGCCCACGCCATGGACGATCACCTTTTTGCCCGCAACACTTTCCGAACCGTAAAGTTCTTTGAGACAGGCTTTGATACCAAAATACACGCCCTGAGCTGCAAATATCGATGTGTCGCCGACACCACTGCCACGTATGGCTTTCGGCAAACCGGCCACATGTTTGGTTTCGGTGTAAATATACTCTAAATCCCGTTGGGTCGTACCTACATCAAGAGAAGCAATAAAATTACCGTTCAGTCCTTCAATGAACTGGCCCAAACGACGCAACAAAACTTCCGATTTATCCAAACGGCTATTACCGATGATAACCGCACTTCCACCGCCCAAGTTCAACCCCGTAATAGCTGATTTATACGTAATGGCTTTGGATAAACGTAAAGCATCCTCAATAGCTTCTTCTGTCGTTTCGTATGGCAGCATACGAACGCCACCAATCGCAGGTCCCAGTGTCGTGTCATGGATCGCGACGATCGCTTTTAGGCCCACCAATTCATCACTACAGAAAAATAAGTTCTGATGGCCGGACTGGCTCATCAATTCAAAAATAGAATTTTGAGATGTTGACATAAAATGTACTACTCTAATTTGTTTTAATTTTTTAAGGTACTTGATGCAAAAGTAGGAAATTTATTCGTTGCGCATAGTATCTTTTTTTATCCAACACTTAACATTTGATTTCCGAATGACAGTAAATTCGTCGAATTATAGAGCATTTTGCGGAATTAGTTCTACTTTTGTAAAGTAATATGAAGGATCTCGCCTACTTAAATAAGTACTTTTACAAATACCGCTGGAAGCTGGTTCCGGGCGTTATTTTCGTTATTATATCCAATTATTTCGGTGTCCTGCCGGCCAAAGTAATCCGCGAGGCCTTTGACCTCGTACAGGAAAATATTTACCTATATAGGCTGTTTGACGGATTTGACCGACAGGAACTTATTTATCAGGTATTTGGCACGAGCTTGCTGTTCTTCGGGTTCGTCGTGCTGCTGCTTTCGCTGCTCCGCGGTATCTTTCTGTTTTTTATGCGGCAGACCATTATACTTACCTCACGTTATATCGAGTACGACCTCAAAAACGAGATATATAACCACTATCAGGAGCTTAATTTCGGCTTTTTTCGCAAAAACAATACCGGTGACCTGATGAGTCGCGCTACGGAAGATGTCAATCAGGTACGCAACTACCTCGGTCCGGCCATTATGTATGCGATCAATACGATTGTCCTATCCATCATGGTGATCTATGCCATGTATAGCGTCAATGCACGGTTAGCAACTTATGCTCTTGCGCCGATTCCAGTACTTTCGGTTATCATTCTCTTCGTCAATAAGATTATCAACAAACGCAGTTTAAAGATTCAAAGACAGCTTGCTAAGCTGTCTTCCTTTGTACAGGAAACATTTGCCGGCATTCGTGTGATAAAGACGTATACCCGGGAACAGCATAAAATGCAGGATTTTGAAAAGGAAAGCACCGTCTACCGCAATACGGCCCTGGACCTGGTCAAAGTGCAGGCAATATTCTTCCCACTCATCTTATTGCTGATCGGTCTCAGTACTGTGATTACCATTTATATCGGCGGGATCGAAGTGGCCAAGGGCACCGTCACTGCGGGTAATATTGCCGAATTCATTATCTATGTCAATCAATTGACCTTTCCGGCCATGTCGCTGGCTTGGGTGACATCCCTCGTACAACGTGCTGCAGCATCACAGAAACGTATCAACGAATTTTTAGAAACCGCATCTCCCATTGTCAATGGCAGTACCGAGAAGGAAATTGCTGGTAAAATTCAGGTGCAGAACATTTCTTTCACTTATCCCGAGACAGGAATACAGGCGATCAGAAACGTATCCTTTGAGGTACCTACCGGCAAAACGCTCGCGATAATCGGAAAAACAGGGTCGGGCAAATCCACGCTGGCCAATCTGCTGTTGCGTATGTATGATATCGACGGGGGCAGCATACAGTTTGACGGTATCGATGTAAAAGACTTCAACTTTAAAAACCTGAGGCAGCAGATCGGTTTTGTGCCCCAGGATGTTTTCCTGTTCTCGGATACGATCGCCAATAATATCGGCTTTGGCCTGGATTCCTTCAGCCAGGAGCAGGTGGAACAGGCAGCAAAGGATGCTGCCGTGTATGATAACATCATCGCCTTTGAAGAAGGATTTGAAACTGCCGTCGGTGAACGTGGCATCACGCTCTCAGGCGGACAAAAACAAAGGGTATCCATCGCCCGTGCGTTGATCAAAGAACCGAAAGTACTCATATTTGACGACTGCCTATCCGCTGTCGACACCAAAACCGAAGAGACTATCCTGCGTTCGTTAAACCGTATCATGAAAGGCCGCACCTGTATCTTCATTGCACACCGGATTTCGACCATCAAAAATGCAGACCATATTCTCGTCATGGATCAAGGAGAGATCATCGAACAAGGAACGCATGCCGAATTGATGGAAAAACAAGGTGAGTATTTTGAACTGCATGAAAAGCAATTGTTGGAAAGCGTAGAAGGTTAACTGCTGAACATGGCCTCTAAAATTTAAATATCCCTGAATTCCGCTAAAGAAAAGCAGCAGGATCTCTCCTACATTTGTCTTACACATTTAAGTTAAACATTTTATTTGGATAAGATCATGGAGAGAAAGCATGTAGAGCACTCATCATCAGACAATGGCAAAACGGTTGCCATCATTTCATACCTAACATTAATCGGACTCATTGTGGCTATTGTCATGAACAATAAGGACAAAACTTCGCTGGGTCAGTTCCATATCAGGCAAAGTATCGGCATTACCGTAACGGGAATTGCTCTCGGGCTGTTGCGTTTTATTCCGGGGATCGGCGGTATCGTTTTAAGTGTGGTCGGCCTTCTTCTTCTTGTCGCGCTGATCTTGGGTCTGCTAGCGGCGTTCGCTGGAGAGGAAAAAGCACTTCCTTTTGTCGGCGAAAAATATCAGCAATGGTTTAACATGATTTAAGCTGTTCGCAGTCTACTGCTGTGCTAGCAGGCTGACAGCAACCGTACAGTGACGCCTTTTTGGATCATGTACGGACAGCAATTATCAGTCCTCTATACAGACATAAAAAAGGTCAAAATTCGTTTCTGCCGAGTTTTGACCTTTTTTTTTGATCTAGCCACATAAGCGAGGGTCAGTCCGAAGCCGGCCGCCCGCTCTTCACCTCTTTAAAAAAAAGAGCAAACAAAAATAAGCAGAACAATGAAATTCCTGCCGGAATAAACCAGAGATACTCCCAAAACTGCTGGGAATAGGTCTTTTTCAGGTAATCCGAAACCCCACCGGCCACCCAGAAGCCGATCAGCATCCCTACGCCATACATGGCGATGGTAATCAGTCCCTGAGCCGATGCCTTGTATTTCTCCCCCGCAATACGGTCAGTGTAAATCTGTCCGACCACAAACATAAAATCGTAACATATGCCGTGTAGGACTATACCGATGATCAATAAAAAGGCTTTCTCCTGTCCATCGCCGAAAGCAAAGAAAAGATACCGCAGAGCCCAGGCAGCAATGCCAAGCAAAATCATTTTCTTATATCCCAGCTGCCGGAAGAAAAAAGGAATCAACAGCAGACAGATCGCTTCGGAAAACTGTCCCAAGGCCATTTTCGCTGTCGGATTAGGCATGCCTACATTGACCAGAAAGGGATTGGCATTCTGATAATAAAAGGATATCGGAATACAGATGACGATCGCCGTGACAAAGAAGATCAGGAAGCTTTTCTGTTTCAATAAGCTCAGGGCATCCAGACCAATGGCTTTACCAAAATTAAACTGTTCACCTTTAAGCTGTATTTTAGGTGGAGTTTTGGGGAGAAACAGGCTAAATAGAGCCAGCAGAAGCGAACAAACTGCCCCCATAATAAAAGTATTATGCAGAGCTCCCTGCGCGATCGCTTCAGGAGCATCCCAGCGGAAAAGATAACTGATCACCAGCCCCGAACAGATCCAGCCTATTGTGCCCCAGACCCGTATGGCGGGAAAATACCGTTTGGCTTCTTCAATATGTCGGAACGCGATGCCGTTGGACAGGGACAGTGAAGACATATAGGCCATAAAATACACAAATACATAGGGATAGAAATGGCTAGCGTCCGGCGCCTGTGACATGGCATACAACAAGACCGCACCAATAAGGTGCAGGACTGCCAGCACACGCTCCGCATTAAAATAACGGTCTGCAACAAAACCCACAAAAAAAGGTGCAAATACGGCGCCCAGCGACTGGGTCGAAAAAATATTGGCAACTTCCAGGCCCGAAGCATGTAGCGACTGGGTCAGATAGGTCCCTAGAGTGACAAACCAGGCCCCTTTAATAAAATATTCCAGAAACATCATCAGGGACAGTTGAAAACGTAATATTGAAGTCATGGTGGTTTAGAATTGTTATTTATCGTTAAAAAAACAATATCGCGCAAGTTTACTTCCCACGGCATCGCCCGCTTCTAGGGCAGCACATGCAGCATAAAACGAAGCCAGTTCTTACAGGCGATCTTTTCAAGGTCGCCCGTCGTGTACCCGCGGCGCTGCAACAGGCCAAAAACCTTTTGAATGTCGGCTATGGTCTCCAGATCATAGGGGCATTGCTCTCGGCCGAAGGCGCCATCCAGATCACTGCCCACGCCTACATGGTCCACATTACCGGCCAATTGACAGATGTGATCAATATTGTTAGCCATGATTTCCAACGAACAGTTGGCGGATCTGGGGTCTGATTGGCCCCGTATCCAATTCGGAACCATCATCCAGGCATCCAGCGCCACACCAATGACAGCTCCCTTCTCAATCAGGGCTGTGATCATTTCGTCGCTGAACTGCCGATTGTGGTTGACAAACCTGCGGCAGTTGTTGTGGCTTGCCCAAATAGGACCGTCATAACGTTCAACGGCATCCCAGAACGCGTCGTCATTGAGGTGTGTGGCGTCCAATATCATATGGCGCCGTTCCATCTCCCGCAATAGCTGTACCCCCTGTTGGTTAAGTCTGCCCGAAGCATCGGTACCATTGGCATACCGTCCGGGGCCGTAGTGGGCCGGACCAATAGCCCGTAGCCCGTACCGATAAGCAGTATCAAGATAACTGAGATCCACCAGAGAATCCGCCCCCTCCAGACTGAGTAGATATCCAATGGGCTTGCGGGCATTGGGGGTACCATCAGTCCATAATGCATGGTGTTCCCGAAGTGCTGCTTTTGTACAGATCATCCGCAGCTCGCCCGCAGCTTCCATGGCTTTATACCATGCGAGCTGCCCCTGTGTCTGCGCCCAGGCCTGTTCTGCTGAGTACCAGCCCGGCAAGGTGCTGTCGGGGCGGACAACCCGGGCGATCTGCGTGGCCACGACAAGGCCGATATTACCTTTGCGCAACTCTCCGAACGTGACGGTTGCCTTTCCCCTATCGGGTTTGTCCTTCATCCCCGCTTCGCGCCGGTTGAGCTCATCGATTGGCAGACGGAGGTCCCGGTTCCATTCCATAGCATTCATGCTCAAATCGAGATGAGCGTCAATGACAAATGGCATTTCTACTTCATACATATCAATAATTTATTTTTCTATTGCGCGCAAATACAGGCCAGACCTCATCTGCCTCAGCCTGATGGACTGCATGCAAATCACTATAGCAGGCCACAGTAGGACAGATATGTCTGGGCACACAGTAGAACTCCGCGCCTATTTTAAAATCGGTACTGTTATCCACCTCCACCACTAGATGTTCTTCGCTCTGCATTTTAATTCCCCGGATCCGGTTGTCAAAAAACCGGACACGTGGCTGAGGCGATTCGCTGGCCACGGATTTGTAGCCCAGGTCGAGACAGAGATGATGTTGATCTGGAATGGAGATCACGCGGCACAGTAAAACAGCCGCAAGCAGAAAGTTCTGCTCCGCATACTGCTGATAGCCGAAATCCCAGAACACAAAAGTCCCCGGACTACATTCCACGTCGGTCCGTCGCGCATGGAAAGGAAAACTTGGCGAACCACCGATGATTTTGGTGAGTGGCACCGAAGTGGATACCTGCGCAATGAGGTAGGCTGTCTCCAGCAGATCATAGGCCCGCTGGCTTTGCTGTCCGCGCAGGGCATAATCCACATCGTGGATGTGTCCATCATAACCATGCACACCAAGCAGCTGAATCCCCTCCAGCAGCTGTATATCCATCACGAGGCGCTCCAGCTTCTCAAGAGACAGCCCAGTACGTCCCATCCCGACATTGACATCCATGTATACCCCTAGACGATGCTCCGCTTGTACGCTTTGTTTGGAAAGCTGCTCTGCCACGGCCACATTGTCGATCAGGCAGGCATATTTTGTGTCCGGAAAGGCCTTTGCAAGCTTAAGCAGGCGCTCAGCTTTGGGTCCGACGGGTTGATATGCGAGGAGCACATCTGCAGCTCCTATTCGACCCAGCAGTTCGGCTTCGGCAATAGTGGCACATTTAAACTTGGTTATTCCCCGCTGCAGCAGCAGCTGGCAGACCTCCTTGCATTTGTTGGTTTTGATGTGAGGCCGTAACCTGGACACATCACCCCCCACCCATTCGATGGCTCGGTCAATATTTTGCACAATGCGGTCGGGATATACCAGCAGGGCTGGAGAATCAAGCTGCTCTGCATTGTTTATACGATACCAATTTTCCATCCCAAATATTAATACAATTCAAAAAGAGCTTCTATTTCCACCGGAATATTATCCGGCAACGACCCGAAACCGACCGCACTGCGGGTCCCGATACCGTTTTCCTCACCCCATACAGCCGCAAAGAGCTCGCTGCAACCGTTGATAACGCTGGGATGGTATAAGAAGTCTGTAGTACAATTGACCATTCCCAATACTTTGATGACACGTTTTACGCTATTTAATGAGCCTAGATTTGTTTTGATGGTTGACAGCATTGTCAGGCCAACCTGCCTGGCTGCCAGCTTGCCCTCCTCAGGACTCATATCGCTGCCTATACGTCCGATGATCAGGGACGCATCGTCCTGTACCGGCCCATGTCCAGAGAGATAAAGATACTTTCCGTCGATAACATAGGGTTTATAAACCCCTTTAGGAGCAGGCGCAGGCGGTAATGTCAAACCTAATTTTTCGAATTGTTCATCTGCATTATACATCATTTATGATCTTTAAGTGTTAAAAATAAATCTAATATAAAACTAATTGTAAAAGTAAAACCGCCAGTAGCCCGACCACAGAAACAATTGTTTCCATGACTGACCAGGACAATATGGTATCTTTGACGCTCAGTCCAAAGTATTCTTTAAATAGCCAGAATCCGGCGTCATTGACATGCGAAAACATCAGGCTACCCGCCCCAATGGCCAGTACCATCAGGTTGGGGTCAACCTGTCCACGGTCCACCATAGGCAACAGCACTCCTGCTGCCGTCAGGGCGGCCACGGTAGCCGAGCCCACGCAGCCACGGATTACCGCCGTAATCAGCCAAGCGAGCAGCAATGGCGATACGGGCAGCTGCTGTAGGGTATTGGCCAGCAGCAAGCTCACACCACTGTCTTCCATGACCTGCTTAAAAATACCTGATCCAGCGATGATCAGCAGGATCATGGCAATATCCCTGACTGCCGATTCGTAGATCGCCATCACTTTGGTCATGGACCGTCCGGTTTTCAGGCCCAGAAAATAAGTGGCCACCACGATGGCCAGTACCATGACCACTGTCGGGCTTCCGACAAACTTCAACAGCTGCAGCACAGTCACATGATCAGTCACAAGCACATAAGGAAGCAAGGTAAATAGGATAATCAGCAAGACGGGTAGCATAGCTACCAACAGGCTTATACGGACCGAAGGCTGTTTATATTCCTGCGAAGCAGCCTCCTCCTTCGGCTGAAAGATGGATGCATGGCTGGAACGCATATTTTTAAGGTATCGGCCAAATAGCGGACCACCAAGAACAATAGCGGGAACAGCGATGAGCAGACCATAAATCAGGGTCAGCCCCATGTCTGCATGAAACAGCGCGACCAATGCCACCGGCGAGGGATGCGGCGGAATAAAACCATGGGTGACAGATAATGCCGCCAGCATGGGCAGACCAATATATACCGCCGGTAGCTTATACCGGTAGGCAATCGAGAAGATCAAAGGCACCAGCAAGACAAAACCTATTCCATAGAACAAGGGTATCCCGACAACAAAACCCGTCAGCATCAGCCCCCATTGAAGGTACTTTTCCCCCATGAGACGCACCATCTGCACAGCAATGATTTCGGCAGCCCCACTTTCAGCGACAATCTTACCAAGCATCGCACCAAGCACAATAATCAGGGTCAGACTCCCCATGACGCCGGCGATCCCTTTCTCCACGGTGATGATCAGCTGGTCAGGAGCAATGCCCAGGCAAAGCCCGCTTAAAATAGAAACCAGCAAAAATGAAAGAAATGCATTTATCTTTAGATAAGTAATGCAGAGAATAAGCAAACAGATGCTAATACCAATGAGGACGATGGTCATGCTATCAAATTAGGTTTACTTCCATCTAGAGAAGCGAAACAAACTTTGGTCTATAAAATCATTTTTTCATGTTCAAAATAGCATTATTTTTCGTTTCTTGCAAGGGATATAGAAAATAATTGAAAAAGGGGGACAAAAAATCCCCCTTTTCAATTAGTAGTCTGCGACGCCGGCCACGGATATCCATCGGCTTATTTACCCGGAATCTCCCGGAGGATATCAAGCAAAAAGTGCCAGAACTTCTGTACAGAGGATACGGAAACCCGTTCTGCCGGAGAATGAGCCCCCAAGATGGTCGGTCCGAAGGAAATCATGTCCATACCCGGATAGTTGGTTCCCAATATCCCGCATTCCAAGCCGGCATGACATGCCACGACTTCAGGTGCTTCTCCGTGTTGTCGGTAATAGACGGATTTGAGCACTTCCAAAATTTCGGAGTTTGGATTCGGCGCCCAGCCCGGATAACTGCCCGAAAATTGGACGTTAAATCCACCGAGTTCGAACGTAGCCTGCAGTGCATGCGCCAGATCCAGCTTAGAGGTTTCCACAGACGATCGAGTCAGGCATTGTATGGAAATGTGTGCAGCACTTGCCTCCACTTTAGCGATATTATTGGATGTTTCGACGAGATCGTCAAAGTCAGCACTCATCCGGTAGACGCCATTAAGCGCGGCATATACGCTGTTGATTAAGTTTTTCTGTACAGCAAGTGGGAGCACGGTCTCTCCTGCTGCGTCCCTAGGCTCGATCAAAATCTCCATTTCGGGCTCCGTGGTCGCAAATTCCTGCTGGATCTCTTTCGCCACCAAGCTCAGTTCTTCAACAAAAAGAGCTGTTTTATCTGCATCGACCACAACCTTAGCGACACTTTCACGCGGAATAGCATTGCGGAGGCTGCCACCAAGCAGCGACGCAATACGCAAGCCGTATCGTTCATTGGCTTTATAAAGCATGCGGTTCATCACTTTATTTGCATTGGCATAGCCTTTATGGATGTCCATTCCCGAGTGGCCACCATGGAGACCTTTGACGGTGATCTCATAGGCTACCGTACCGGTGGGGCATGCTTCAGCAGTATAGGCCTGCGTAGCTGTAACATCGATACCTCCGGCACAACCAATATCAATTTCGGTATCATTTTCTGTATCCAGGTTGAGGAGTATCTCCCCGGTCAGCAAGCCACCTTTTAATCCCAGTGCTCCCGTCATGCCGGTTTCTTCATCAATCGTAAACAGCGCCTCGATAGCTGGATGAACAATATCTGTGGATGCTAAAATCGACATAATAGCCGCCACGCCCAGACCATTGTCGGCGCCGAGGGTCGTGCCTCCGGCTTTAACCCAGTCACCATCCACATACATCTTTATCCCCTGGGTGTCGAAATCGAAGACGGTATCATTATTTTTTTGGTGAACCATATCCAGATGTGACTGCAGAACAACCGTTTTGCGATCTTCCATTCCGGGACTTGCAGCTTTTTTGATCAGCACATTGCCGATTTCATCCACCGTCGTGTCCAGACCTAAGGATTTTCCGAAATTCACCATAAAGGCAATGACCCGCTCCTCCTTTTTGGACGCGCGTGGCACAGCATTCAACGCAGCGAAATGCTTCCATATCGCCTGTGGTTCTAAAGTATCTAAACTATGTTCTGCCATAACTAAAAATTTGTATCCCCAAAGTTACTCCATTTTTACCATATAAACAGTCTTTACACGGTCTGATTGAAAACAAAAACCGTCCGCTGATCGTTCTAATAAGGGTGTAAACTTGAAACAATATAAACATGCACAAACCAGTTAAAGTAGAGCGAAAAAACATTTATTTCAAACCGGACAAAAAACGTGTGCTAGCCAGGTTTTTCTTTCTGGGAGATGACCGCACCGTTAAAATCATCAAGCGTATTTTGGCACAAACAGAGTTGGAGCGCAAAGAAATCTTTGGCCAGGTCCTGCGTAGCTACACCAAACGCCACCGTAGTATTGTCAATATTTTTGAGCGCAACTTTGAGCGCGTCAGTCATCTCCTCGAGCGGATTCCCTACCCTAAAGATAAACTCAGCCACCTCGACAAACTTCTAATCGGTTCATATTTCACCATGGAATATTCGATAGAGTCGGCTGCCTTATTCAACCCTTCTATCGTTGAGCATCCCGACCAAACCGAACTTTTTAAAGGAGAAAAGCGGGTGATCCTCAGCTTTAGGGCGACCGGCGAGGGGCATGTCTCCTCCATTGTCTTTCGTTCGGGTACCATCGATGCGGAGAACAACATTCAAATCGATTACATTGGCAATCTGCTGGATAAACCCATGCAGGTAAAAAACCATCGCTACCATAAGGAATCGTTTTTAAAGAAAATGAATGAGCTGCACGCTGCGCCCACCGAAGTGAAGACCAAATTGGAAACCAAACTGACGCCAACCTTTACTTATGAGGAGCTCAAGCGATACATTGATGAGGTCCGGACCGACAGTGAGGACAACCTGGAAAATATCACCTTTCTGCAACAGGCCCTGTGGCTGGCTTCGTCGCATTATGAGATGACCTTTTCATTGGATACTTCTATTTCCGAGCGGGTCATCTTCCCCATTGCCGATACAGAAAAAAGGGGCATCGAAGATGCCCGTTTTGTACAGTTCAAAGATGAAAAAGGGGAAAGTATTTATTATGCCACCTATACCGCTTACGACGGATTCAGCATCCTGCCGAAATTGCTGACCACAAAAGATTTCTACCATTTTAAAGTAAAGCCGATTTACGGTGAAATTGCCAACAAAGGAGCGGCGCTGTTCCCACGGAAGATCAACGGTAGATATGCGATGCTGTGTCGTATCGATGGCGAAAACAACTATATCGCATATTCCCACAACATCAATATCTGGCAGGAAACAGCCATCCGGATCCAGCAGCCTGAATATGCTTACGAATATGTGCAGATCGGCAACTGCGGTTCGCCAATCGAAACCCAGTATGGCTGGCTGATCCTCACCCATGCTGTCGGACCGATGCGTGAATATGTACTGGGAGCCGCGCTGCTGGATCTTGACAATCCCCATGTAGAAATAGGGCGGCTACATAGCCCACTGATGACCCCCAACGATGAGGAGCGTGAGGGCTACGTTCCCAATGTCATTTATTCCTGTGGCGCCCTGATTCACAACGACCATCTGATCCTTCCGTACGCGATGTCAGACTATGCATCCACTTATGCAACCATCAAGCTTGAGGAACTGCTGCTGGCTATCTTGAATCCGGAACGCTATCAGTAAAAGCCCGATGGACCACAAGGTAGGCCAAATAAAAACACAGTGTGCTTTCAGCTCCCTGGTTTCTGTTGATACCATAAGACTCGAGTCCATCACAACAGCCTTTGGTCTCCTCGTCGTATAAGCCCAGCTTCAGGTCATTTTCGCCGAGGAACCATCGGAACGCCGCTATCATCCGGGCAAAATAGATCTTTTTGCCTGTCAGGCGAAAGGCCTCCCGGTACATAAAGACCATAGCAGTGACATCAATGGGCTGCTGTCCAAATTTACTGATGTGTTTGCCCTGCTTGGCCCATTCCTGGTTACCCACCAGAGAAAGGGCACCATTCTGCATGGTAATACCTTCCAGAAAGGTTAAGGTAGTCAAGCCGAGCTGTTTCACGCGCTCGTCATTCAGAAAAGGATAGGATATCAGTAGCGCATAGGGCAAAATCGCATTGTCATAGGCCAACACAGGTTCAAACCATTGCCAGCTGTCGTCCGAACTGGCGTCATATTCGTGCTGCAACCTACCGATCAACTCACGCATCAGTTCGACCATCGCCTCATCGTTGGACTGATGATGTAAATATTCGGCAATTCCCAGCACGGTATAGGCAATTGCACGATTGGACCGCAGTTGCCTAAAGTGCGGCACAGACCTAAAAAACAGCTCACGTCCCAGCTGATAGTAGCTCGTTGATTTCGTTTCCCTTAAAAGTACACCCAAGGCCCATATTGTCCTGCCGAAGGAGTCTTCGGATCCCACTTCATCCAGAAACTGGTTTTGGAAGCTCATAAAATTGTGAAACAACCCGTCCTCGCGCTGATGATAATATATATAGCTCAGGTAAGTCGAGATACGTCGATCCAGACGCTTGTCGGAGAAATCCCGTTGCGCCAACAAGGTTAGCAGAAGTGCTCTGGCATTGTCGTCCAGACAATAACCCTCCTTATAGTTGGGAAGTGAATACGTCGCATGCTGCACGATGCCCACCTGATTGGTTAGACGGTCTATATGTTTCCAGCTGAATTTAGGCAGCTCGTCTTTGGTAAACGCCGTATTTTCCTTCAGGCCGTCTGGCGACGGGATCACCTTCTCCAATAAACGCGCATATCGAAGGCCGATATTTTTCCAGGTCATCTCGCGCCCCAACGCACGGGCATTATCACGTAATGTCATCCGATATTCCTGATTCCCCAGCAGTTCAGTCAGGACAGCAGCCATATTGGCTGCATTTTTGAATTCCACCAGTACTCCGCGGCCTTCGGCCAGCAATTCTCTGGCGTGCCAGTAAGGTGTAGACACCACTGCCGCTCCGGCACCTATGGCATAAGATAAGGTGCCACTAGTGATCTGCGCCTCATTGATATAGGGGGTGATATAAACATCACAAGCGCAGAGGTAGTCCACCAAATCCGACTGGCTCACAAACGAGTTGACAAATTTTACATAGGGCTCGAGCTGATAAATGTCCACCAGCTGCTGCAAATACTGCCTGTACTCCTCGCCAGAGTGGGCCAGTACGTTGGGATGGGTCTTGCCAATGACCAGGTAAAGCAGGTCGGGTTCCTGCTTGACCACCTCCGCCAGCGCTTCCAGAACAGTCTCTATCCCTTTATTGCGGCCCAAAAAGCCAAAGGTCATCAACACCTTCTTTCCTGTGAGGTGTGTCTTGGCCTTCGCTGCTGACTGATCCAGGGGAAATGTGGGCACGCCATGGTGGATAAGTCTCACCTTTCCGGTGTTGACCCGATAAATGTTTTTAAGCAGGGTGATCGCATAATTGCTCATGACAATCACCAGCGAAGCACGTTTGACAATTTCGATTAAGATGGCTTTCTCATCCACAGTGGGCTTTTCCAGTATGGTATGAAAATTAACGAGCAGTGGGATGTGAAGTGCATTGATGAGCGACAGAATATACATTCCACTATTGCCGCCAAAGATACCATATTCATGTTCCAGGATAACGCAGTCATAACCGTTTTCATTGATGAACTTAGCCGCTTCAATATAAGAAAGCTGCTGATGCTGATCGATTTTAAAAACCACTTCGCCCGGATAATTGTAATCCCGGTCCGAAACGGCGACCACGTGCTGCGTCAGGTCCTGATTGTGTAAAGCAACGGCATGCAACAAATCCGAGGTAAAGGTGGCAATACCGCATTCTTTGGGCAGGTAAGTACTAATGTAAGCGATCTTCATGGAATATACGTTTGAAAATAATGTGATTGTAAGTGTATCTACTCCTTTATCTAAATGCTTTTCGGCGCGAAATTGTTTTCCCGGACTGCATTTAATTGGGCAGGATTTAATAGATTTGTCAGCATTCTAACACAAAGGAACGGATGAAATCACCGAAGGAAAAAATGATTGCCGGCATTCCCTATATCGATTCGGACGGCAAATTGTTCAGGGAAAGACAATATGCAAAGCAGGAGCTTAAGCGGTTTAACGATTCGGACCCCAAACACATCAAATTTAGAAAACAGATTATCCAGAAGTTATTTAAGGCTACGGGCGCGCGCTTTTTCGTTGAGCCCCCGTTTCATTGTGATTATGGCTATAACATCTCCATCGGGGAGAACTTCTACAGCAACTACAATTGTACCATATTGGACGGCGCTGCAGTGACCATTGGGGACAATGTACTCTTTGGACCGAATGTCAGTCTGTTTACCGCTGGTCATCCGATCCATTTTGAAGCCCGAAACCTGGGCTGGGAATTCACGGCACCGATCACTATTGAGGACAATGTCTGGATCGGTGGCCAGACGGTTGTCAATCCCGGTGTACATATTGGGGAAAATTCGGTCATCGGTTCGGGCTCAGTCGTCACCAGGGATATTCCGCCCAATGTGGTCGCTGCCGGCAATCCCTGCCGTGTGATCCGCGAAATCAGCGATATGGACCGCATCGATTACGAGCAAGAAACTGCCTTTTAAATTCAACACCGCATATCAAATTAACGTCATAATCCGATAGATCGACCGGGAAACAACGGGTCTATAATCTCAAAACAATTAGTTTTGTCAGATAGCTTTTGAATTAGGACTGTATATGATTGGGCGTTTATATTTTATCATTCCATTATTTTGTTATCTGATCTGCTGTATGCCTGGATGTGCAAAGGCTCAAAGTGCTTCCCAACGTTACCAGCTCGGCATCAAGACCGACACTGTATTCCACAATCCCAAACGGTTGTGGGTGCGTGCCGCCACAGAATGGTTCTCCTTTCAAGCCTTACCGGCATCATTCAATTATTTTGTACGTAGGGACCCCTATTCGCATATCAGTTTCGGCAACTGGTTTAAGCATCTCAATCCCAGAGCCTGGGCCTGGGACGACAATGCCTTTGCCACCAATCAGATCGCCCATCCCTATCACGGGCAGCTCTATTTTAATGCGTTCCGATCCAATAACTTTAAGTTTTGGGAATCCTCGGCGGCCACTGTGGCCGGAAGTTTCCTTTGGGAGACCGCAGGTGAAACACAGGCCCCTTCCATCAACGATCTGGTCAACACATCCTTTGGGGGTATCATATTGGGCGAAATGACCCATCGGCTGTCTCAGAATGTGCTTTCCCGCCCCACGCATTCCCTTGCCGAACGGCAGAGCAAGGAATTCCTGGCCTTTTTGATCAATCCGGTGAACGGCCTTAACCGTTTGCTCGACGGACGTTGGGGACGTGTTGTCAGAGGACAGGTGGTCGACAGTTCCCGTGTACAAGCCGAATTTGATCTTGGTGTAAAACGCTTTGACGCCAGAGAGGGAAATATTATAGAAAAGGGGAAAAACGATCTGTACGCACGTCTAAAAATCGTGTATACCAACGGAGAGGTGGACCATAAAAAGCCCTTCGATGATTTTTACGTTAACCTGGAAGTCGGATCCGACGATAGCTCTTTTGTGAATGCACTCAACGTCTATGCATCACTTTATGGAAAACGAATATTAAAGAATCTCCCGGGCCGGCATCAGGGTACCGTCTCTGCCAACTACGATTTTATACACAACGAAGCCTTCTTCTATGGCGCTCAGAGTGTAAACTACAATATTATATCCAATTTCACATTTGGTAAAAATAACAAATTCACGACAACGATTGGCGGCGGCCCTGTTGTGCTCGCTGCCGTTCCGGACCCGTACCTGCTGTTTGGAGAGAGCCGAAACTACAACTATGGGCCGGGTGCAGACCTACGCGGCTCTGTGGATATCAGTGTATGGAAAAGACTGAAGCTTGGGCTGAGTTATCATGGAGGCTACTTTGTGACGCTTAGCGGCAACGATTCCCATTATTTCCTGCACACGGCCTCGGGTTCCGCCAGCTTGAGGCTCCTCAAAAACTTTTCGCTCAATGCGAGCTCAGGCTACTTCCGTCTGGAAGGAAACTTCAAAGACTACCCTGATATTGACAAAGATTACCCCTTTGTGCGGCTGTCACTAGGGTACAATGTGACGTTTTAAGTCCCGTACCGGACATCTATTCCTTGGTTTCGCTGGTTAAAACGAATCCCTTTTTGAGCCTGTTCAACCTACCATTCGTTCATCAGCGCTGTTCCAGTTCTAAAAATGCAGACGCAAGAGCATCAATGGTGTCAGATGGCAACAAGGAGTACGTACCGATCGACCGAACAGCAATATCCGCAGCCCTTCCATGAACATACACGCCCATCAGCAGGGCCTCCAAAGGCGAGTACCCTTGGCCTAATAAAGCGGTTAGTATGCCTGTAAGAACATCGCCGCTGCCACCCGAAGCCATCCCAACATTACCCGTGCTGTTGAAATAGACCTCACCCCCCGGCGTGACCATGGCACTATTCGCTCCCTTGACCAGGATATATAACTGATATTGGGCGGCAAAAGCTTTTACTCTTTCAAGTTTTTCAAAATCCGTCTGCCAAGGCCCCAGAATCCGGCTGAGCTCTTTGGGATGTGGCGTCAGTATACTGTGTTTGGGAACAAACGACCATAAAGCAGACTCCTTCGCAAGAATATTCAATGCATCGGCATCTAATACCAAAGGAGTATTGATTCGCCGAGAAAGGAATACTCTGAAAGCATCGACTGTTTGCTGACCGGTTCCCATACCGATACCGATCCCTACAGCCTGGTATGGAGCTAGCTGTGGAAATTGTGCAATCAGCTGCTCTTCGTTGTCGTTTAGCACCATGACTTCTGGTATCGCGGTCTGGACGATCGAATATCCACAGGCAGGGATATAGGCTGTGGCCAAACCGCAACCGGCACGTAAGGCAGCCTTCAGCGCCAGCTGCACTGCTCCCATCTTTCCCTTGCTTCCACCAATTATCAGAATGTGACCGAAGGTACCTTTATGACCGAAGCGCTGCCGCTTACGATAAAACGAGTGTAAAAGAGGTCCGTCAACATAAAAGTAAGGAGTGACGGACTGACCAATAGCACGTTCGCTCAGTCCGATATTGAGCACGGAGAAGCCTTTTACGTAAGGTTGGTTTTCCGGCATCAATAGCGCCAATTTAGGTGACTGAAATGTATAGACCCAATCCGCCTGTACGACGGGAACTTCCGGCCCCGTATGGCTATCCGCCAACAAACCAGAGGGCATATCAATGGAGTAGACGTAGGCGCCCGAATGGTTAATGGATCCGATCAAATTTGCCCATGTTACGGCCAGCGGACGACGCAGCCCATAACCAAACAGACAGTCCAATACGATTCCGTTCTTGGGGATATCGAGCCGGTCTTCAGGTTTCACGGTTCGAATAAGGTAATCCGGCAGCCGCTCCCGGTTTACCCGATTGTCTGATGAATAGGTCTCCGCATCGAGCAGGTAGACGTGCACCTCAGCCTGCTGCTGCTCCAATAATCTGGCCAACACCAATCCATCTCCCCCATTATTGCCCTTGCCACAAAAAATATAAAACGCTTGCTGATCCAATCGGGGATAGCTGTTCCGAAGCTGTTCAAAAACAGCCGTTGCAGCACGTTCCATCAGTTCAATACTACTGATCTGCTGCTCCTTTATCGTTTCCGAGTCTATCTTGTCCATCTGCAGGGCAGATACTATCTTCATCGCTGCTGGTTTTCGACGAACGGCTCCATTGCACGTTCCGTTCCGCTAATTTACCCAGAAAAAAAAATCCGGCAAAGTACGGACCATGATTTACAAAAGAATGTTTTGGGATTTTGATTATATTTAGTAAAACAAGACAGTATATGAGAGTATCAACACTATTAAAGACCGTATTATGGTTTCAGGTTTTGCTCAGCTGCAGCCAGCCGAATACTGCGGTTTCCCAGGCCCAGCCGGAAAAACAGGCCATCGCGACGAAAGGCAGCGATCGCATGCCACTTATCGATGCGACAGGTATGACTATCAAATCCCGCTTCTTGCTACCGGGTGGTTTTGAACGTCCGGCTTATACAGAAAGAGAATTTGGTACTTTTCTGGAGAACCTACCTCTTTATCCCGCTGAAAGGGAGGTTCACTATTTCAATGGAAAAATCAAAGCACGAAATGATATATACAACAGCGTGGTGAAACTGGATATCGGAACACGGGACCTGCATCAGTGCGCCGACGCTGTCATGCGTCTACGGGCAGATTACCTGTATCGGCAAAAGCGATATCGGGATATCAAATTCAACTTCCTCTCTGACGGAAAGCCCAGAGCATACGCCAGCTATGTAAAAGGCGACTATTCCTACACCAAGTACTGGAAATACATGGAATATGTATTTGCATACGCCAACACAGCCTCCCTCCACGATCAATTGCCCACCGTAAAATCCACAGAAGCAGTCAAAATCGGGGATACATTCATACAGAAAGGCTCCCCGATCGGTCACGCAGTTATGGTAGTCGACCTAGCAAAAAATAAAGCGGGCAAAACAATCGTGCTACTGGCACAAAGCTATATGCCCGCACAGGAAATTCAGATATTGAATAACTGGAACGATCCCGCATTAAGTCCTTGGTACGATATCGATCACGACATAATTCGCACTCCGGAATGGACCTTTTACCCCAAGAATCTAAAAACCTGGGAATAAATGGAACAAAAAAAGTGCACCCGAAAAATCTTTCGGGTGCACACACGATAACAATAAATCTAAACAGGCCCTGACAGGTCCCACTGTCTTTGCTGCTGCAGGATGAAGTTTTACGCCGAAAGCTCCACCCCGCAAGGAATTCATTTACCAAGATATGAGGTATGGCCTAAAAATCCTACGTTTCTTTACGCAATCGTTGACGGAAATTCCTGACAATAATAATAAAAGATATTTTTGTCTTTTATTATTATTTCATACCTTTGCATCAGATAGTCATTTGCAAATGTACCCTATCCATACAAACAACCTCCGTCAGGAGAAACAGCTCTAAATCCTTTTTTTTAGCAAATAAAAGATAAAAAGGTATTTAAATATTTTATTATGATCACTGAAGCACAAAAAGACTTAATTAAAGGCACGATTCCCGTCCTAAGAGCACATGGTGTGGCTTTGACCAGCCATTTTTACAAACGCATGTTCACCCACAATCCTGAACTCAAGCATCTCTTCAACCTGGGCAACCAGCAAAATAGCAGACAGCAGACAGCGCTTGCCACGGCCGTGCTGGCTTATGCCGAACATATCGATAATCCAGCTGCCCTGCTATCTGCAGTTAAACATATCGGTCAAAAACACGCCAGTCTACATATTCGGCCTGAACATTATCAGATTGTCGGTAAACATCTGCTGGCTTCCATTCAGGAGGTTCTCGGCGAAGCAGCCTCAACAGAATTGATTGAGGCCTGGAAAGTCGCCTATTTTCAGCTGGCTGATATCATGATCGGTGTGGAAAAACAACTTTATGACACAATGGTTCAGACCGAAGGTGGCTGGACAGGATGGAAACCTTTTCATATTGTAAAGGTCGTAGCGGAAACGGCCGAGATTCAGTCCATCTATCTCGAACCGACAGACGGCGGACGACTGCCTGCCTACAAACCCGGCCAATATGTAAGCGTACGTGTGTATCTGCCTGAGCTCCATCTTTACCAGCCACGGCAATATTCGCTTTCCGATGCCAGCAATGGCCGATATTTTCGCATTTCTGTAAAAAAAGAGGCACCTGCCGGTAAACCCCAGGGGATGGTCAGCAATTACCTGCATGAGTATTTTGAGGTTGGAAAACAACTGGAGCTGACAGCGCCCACTGGTTCGTTCCACTTGATCGAAAATGCACTGCCCCATGTCTTTATCAGTGGCGGTGTCGGGCAGACGCCGCTGATGGCGATGCTGGAACATCTGGCAGACACAAAAGCTGGACAGCCGATCACATGGATTCATGGATGTCGGAACAACGAACTCCACGCTTTCAAAAATCGCATTCAGAAGCTGCAAATGCAGCATGCTGCCATGACCTGCTTCTCGTTCTACGATGAGCCACAGGCCGATAGCCACAGTTTTGCCGGCTGGGTAGATCTGGCCAAAATAGACAGGACACATCTCCCGCAACAGGCAAATTATTACCTATGTGGACCAGCCGGATTTATTGAAAAACACTTTCAGTACCTCACGGCTCAGGGCATAGATCCGGCAAACATTCATTTCGAAGAGTTCGGGCCTGCTTCTTTACAGCTCAACTGACAGACTTCAATTTAGCCATCCGTATTTTTCGCTTCCACAGGCGGATGGCTATACTTGATTTTGTACCTTTGCAAAAAGCAAGTACAGATTATGGGTATTTTTTCCAAAACATGTGAATACGGTCTTAGGGCAGTTTTTTTTATTGCACAAAGTTCCCAGGAAAACAAACGTGTGGGCATAAAAGAAATTGCAGAAAATATCCACTCTCCGGAAGCCTTTCTAGGTAAAATATTACAGAACCTAAGCCGTGCCGGCATCATCCGTTCGATGAAAGGACCTGGCGGCGGCTTTTACTTGGATGCGGCAGATATGGCCACCCCCTTATCGGAGGTCGTCAAAGCAATTGATGGAGACAATCTTTTCGTCGGCTGCGGCATGGGCCTTGAATTTTGTTCGGAACAGTACCCTTGCCCGCTACACCATGAGTTTAAAAGCATCCGCAACAGCCTGTCAGAGATGCTTCAGACAACGACAGTCGGTCAGTTTAACGATGAGCTGATCAAAGGTAAAATGCTGCTGACAAAAAACCACATTGACCCCGACAAGGGCGCAAACTAACGGACCAAAGGCCACAATGGTCTCCCTATGTGCACCTAAATTTGCTACCCCATATACCTATTTTTTTCAAACTTCAAACAGCCAACGCATCCCTCGTCGGCGTCGGGAGCCGGCCTGTCGCAACCACAAGATTCCTTAGTAAAACATAAACTAATACATAATATAAAAAACAATAACACATTGATAAAACAATATTTATATATAAAATACACCCGATTACACGGTTTTGAAGAAACGTCCATGCCTACGCTTATAACCGAATGAGCTACGCATAGTCTGCCAGAAGCTCTCAGGGCGGCGCCAAGATCGCTTTAGTTTACCCCGGGGCAGTCCACCTAACTGGAAGGTAAGCTGTTAACAAGCATTAAACCGTATAGCATCTGCTTTTTGATGGGGTGTATCAGTCAGCAAGTGGATAAGACAGTCTTTCTTGCAGGTTAAAAAACGCTGACAGGACACGAATACCTGGGTCAGACTGAGGAAACGAGCGAGTTGATTAGCAGTAGCGCAAAAAACAGGTGAAAATAATTTTTATTTTTTTGAATCAGAATATATTACACTACCTATTTAAACATAAAATACACTACAAAAAAGGCATAAAAATGGTCATTATCCGCTAAAAAGTATATGGATAAAATTTTAGCCATACCATGTAAAGTACAGGCAGCGGTTACAACAGCAGCTTGCTTGCCCGGTACGTCACCGGGTTATAGCGCCTGCGTACAGCTATACTTTCGACAACGAAAAGCGAATAATAGGTGCCTGCACGCGCCCTCCCATCTCAGCAAAACATCTTAGATGCGTTATGGGCAGGCACTCCAATCCTATATCCAATATCGGCTCCCATCCGCTATCAGACGCGACAACAATACCAAAATAATAAACTCATTTACAATATCATAAGTACTATATGTTAAACTATTTAATAAGATATTCAAGATAGCTTGGTATCTATTATCTTTGCTGTATAAAAATTGACTACGCCTTATCTTTTCCGCGGGAACGAACTGCTGATTTTTAAATTTATCACAAGTAAGAACATCCACATCCCTGCACTCTGCCATATAGAGACCAAGGTCGTTTACCACTATCGCGCTCCCAATAGCTTTCGTGTTCACTTCTATACACAGTCGGGTAAGATCGGACATGTGACATTGAATCAGAAAGCTGCATTCGATTTTCTGCTGTTGCAACTCCGCAGGGAAAATCCACAGCTGTCCATTTTCATGCAAGACCGTTAAGCTCCCTCAGCCATCGAAGTCAAGGATAAATGTGATAAAAGGTGCCGTACATGTTAGGAAAATCTACAATAATTATCTAACTTGACTGGCTTTCACACAAACAACACGAGTAAACTATGATTAGATTGTTACCCTTTGACACTGCCGACTTTGACCGGTTCAAGTCATGGATCGAGTCTCCGGAACAGTTGATGCAATTTGCAGGCCCTTATTTTACCTTCCCCGTGACGGACGAACAGCTCATAAAGTATGTGGAGGACCCAAACCGCCAACCGTATAAGATCGTGAGAACAGACAACGGCGAAGCTATTGGCCACTGCGAACTGAATTTCGAACGCACCGTCCCCCGCCTGTCGCGTATACTGATTGCCAGCAATACGGAACGCAACAAAGGATACGGAAAGAAAACTGTGAATGCGCTGCTCAAGCTCCTGTTTGTGGACAGCAGCTATGATAGCGCCGATCTCAATGTGTATGCCTGGAACGCAAATGCCATCAGGTGTTATGAAAGCGTAGGATTCCGGATCAACGAAGGTGTACAGACCGAAGTCTTGATCGGAAATGAAAAATGGACGGTACTGAACATGTGCATCAGGAAAACGGACTGAATGGTCAGGACACAATGAAAAAAGCATCCTATCCGGTTTAACGCCCGACGGAAAATACCTGTTTTCCATGTTAAAACATCAGTGATCTGTCTCATGAAGCAACAAACAGCGTATTGCCGGTTGCAACATATAACCAGCGGCACTAGGCTAGATAGGGATAGAAAGCCACTTTGATGGTTTGCCTATAATCCGACAATGCATCCATTTCATACCGACCACCAAGTACCGTGAAACTGGAGCACCAAAAATCCGACACGATGAAAATCTGACGAACAAAACCTCTCCATACAGACGCTGGAATATTGCTCCGAAAAACTCCTGCATCGGTGTAGTGTTCAAAAAGTACCATAAACTGCTGCTCCCTGCGGGCAACCAGCCGCTTATAAGACTCAGCAATAGCAGGTATCCATGCGCAGATTTCAACAAAATTGACAAAGATAAACGTATACTTGTCGATCAGCCGGTAAGATCCTTCAATAAATACATCCAGCAACTCTTCAAACGGAGCGTCGTTTTGCCCAAAGCGAACCACCATCTGATCGTACTCCGACTGAAGCTGCTCAAAAATCCTCAGGACGATGTCCTCGGTGTGCTTAAAATGATAATGCAGATTGCCCGCACTAATCGCCATTTCCTGCGCAATATGTCGTGTGGTAACGGTACGTATACCATGCTTGTTATACAAACGCAGTGCGACGCTAATAATTTTTTCTTTCGTATTCATGATACAAAATTAGAACAATTGTTCTAATTTTACACAATAAAACTAATTTAATGGGTATGAAGAATGAAAATTGGCTAAAAAAGCAATACATGGACTTAAAAGAGACACTGATCCCAATTCGTTCCAATGATAGTCCATGGAAGAAATTCGGCAAACAGACGGCTTTTTTTATGTTTCTAACCTTAATGTTATGCGGCGCTATAGCTATGTTGATTGCCATTTCTTTTGCGCACTAGGAAAGGCACTTTTTGACGGCTTATTTTTGTTTTACTGGGCCTGCTGGTTTTTCATCCGTTTTACCCGGCTGAGCGGCGTCCCCATTCCGCCATTGAACAGCTGGCTGACCGATTTTGTGTTTGTGCCAATTATCGTTCACTTTTCCGCTGTCGCAGGCAGCTTCATCTTTAACCGAGGCCGGGCATATGGTTACCCTTTGCACCAGATCTGGCTTATTTCTGCGCTGGCATCACTACTTTTCGAAGGTATAATGCCCCACTATACTGATTACAATACGGCTGATATATATGATGTGATAGCATATTTTGCGGGCGGACTGTTTTACTACCTATGTCACCAGCCCCGATATATGCGGCATCACCTTACACGGACGCTGAACAGGGATTAGCCTCCTCCCACCTATCGGCAGGGTAAGGCGGAGTCTGGAATATAAGAAAATATTCGGATCTTAGTAAGATAAACCAAAAGACATGAACAGAATCAAAACAAAAAGAACATGTCCCAAAGGACATCATTTCTATAAAAGTACAGACTGTCCCACTTGTCCCATATGCGAAAAAGAAAAAAAAACAGACGGTGGCTTTCTCGAAGCATTGAGCAGCCCTGCACGACATGCGCTGCTTAACCATGGCGTCGATGATATCGAAAAGCTTGCCCAGACCTCCGAGGCAGAGCTGCTTAAACTGCACGGCTTCGGCAAAGCTTCGCTTCCTTTACTTAGACAGATATTGCAGGAACATGGCTTAACATTCAGCAGATAAACGGCAACTCTCCGAAAATCCCCCCAATCCGCGCATGCCTGTACGCTTCGCGAATGAGGGCTTTATTCGGTTACCGCATTATGCTTCTTCACCGGAGTCATGGGGCACAACTTCGGTGACCTGGGCACCTTGCTTGGCCGTTTTAAACTTAAACCTGACCTTCTGGTTCAGCTGCAGCTTCCATCCAACCAGACGATCGTTAAAATAGACTGACTGCTGGGTCTCATTGTCCCGGATAAAACCGTAGCCCGACGCCTCGTTATAGTGTACTACCTTTCCAAGGGAATAGGTATCCTGCGCGACTGACAAATTCGCCCGCTCAGTCTCCGACAGCTTCACCGGAGGTCTGTCGGATATGTTCCCGTACTCGTCGACGTAAGCAAACATTTCTTCAAGACTCTTTCCTTTGTCGTTATTGGTTTTATTGAATTCTTTTTTTTCGATTTTATGCTGCTTCTTCAGCATCTTCTTTTTTTCGCGTTCTTTTTTGTTAAATGTGATTTGGCTTTTGCTCATTCAAAATGGATTAAATAGATGTTCCCAAGGAGTTTACGAACCTTTAGAGCTTTATAGAAAAGATAAAAATGCGAGGTGTTCTAAGGAGATAATGTCAAAGATACGAAAAATATCGCGGAAATAAAATATACCGCGGCTAGACACGGGGTGGCTGCCGAAGCTGCATTATGGCAATAGCGGAACGAAACCAATTTACCAGAGGAGGGATACTTTGGAAAAAAGAGCGTTTTTTTGTAAAACAAAAATCCAGTTTGGGCGTTATTTTTGAAAAAACAATTTATGGAAGTAAAAAATATCGAAAGAGAGGACAAGGGCAACTTCATAGCGGAAATTGAACAGGAAGAAGCTGGAATCCTAGAATATACCTGGCAGAATGAAAATGAATTTTCCATCGACCATACCGAAGTATATGATGAATATAAAGGCATGAGCGTCGGTAAGAAACTCGTTCTCGAAGCCGTGGACTATGCCAGGAAAAATGACGCCAAAATTATTCCCATATGTCCATACGCTAAATCCATATTCGACAAGACGCCTGCTTTTCAGGATGTGTTAGCATAAAAAAGCCGTTTTATTGATATAAAACGGCTTTTAATTGATATATCAGCGGATTTAAACGACTATATTGATTATTTTTCCCTTGACAAAAATAATCTTTCTGATCGCCTTGCCGTCCAAATGCTTCTGCACATCTACATGGGCCCTGACAATATCCTCGACTGCGTTCTGATCCAGATCCAGCGCCAATGGCAGGTTGAATCTCATCTTGCCATTGAATGATACAGGATAGGCAAACTCGGACTCGACCAGATATTCTGGTTTGAAGGCTGGATATGCAGCGTACGACAAAGTCCCCGGTTCATTCCCCAACAAGGACCACAGCTCCTCCGTAATGTGCGGCGCATAGGGCTGCAACACGACAATCAGCTGCTCCAAAATCTGTCTTTTGTTACATTTTAAATCGGTCAGCTCATTGACACAGATCATAAAGGCAGATACCGAGGTATTGAACGAGAAACGTTCGATATCCTCTTCCACTTTTTTTATGATCTTATGCAAAGCCTTAAATTCTGCTTTTGAAGGCTCTTCATCAGAGACCGTAAAATGACCTTCGGCATCATGAAACAAACGCCATACCTTGCGCAAGAACTTGTACACCCCCTCAATACCGTTGGTATTCCAAGGTTTTGCCTGCTCCAAAGGTCCGAGGAACATCTCGTAAAGCCGTAAGGTATCGGCTCCATAAGACTCAATGATATCGTCGGGATTCACAACATTGAACTTCGACTTGGACATTTTCTCCACTTCGCTGCCACAGATGTATTTGCCGTTTTCCAGAACAAATTCGGCGTTCGCAAAATCAGGTCTGAAATTTCTGAATTTTTCCAGATCCAGGATATCGTTGACCACAATGTTCACGTCCACATGCAACGGAATGGTATTGTACTCATCCCGTAGCCCGTAGGATACAAATTTATTGGTACCTCTGCCTTCCGCATCGAGCACACGATAGACAAAATTGGAACGTCCCTGAATCATTCCCTGATTGATCAGCTTGCGGAACGGTTCCTCCTCATTATGGTAGCCTAGATCTTTTAGAAACTTGTTCCAGAAACGTGAGTACAATAAATGGCCGGTTGCGTGTTCAGAACCACCGATATACAGATCTACGGCTTTCCAGTAGTCCACAGCTTCCCTGGAAGCAAAGTGTTCTTCATTTTTAGGGTCCATGTACCTAAACCAATACCACGAGGAGCCCGCCCAGCCCGGCATGGTGCTCAGTTCATATTCGTATTGATCTTCATATTTCCAGTCCTTTGCACGCCCCAATGGTGGCTCACCCGATTCCGTAGGCAAATATTTATCCACTTCCGGCAGCAACAAAGGCAATTCCTCTTCCTTGATTAAATACGGCAAGCCATTTTTAAAATATACAGGCACCGGCTCGCCCCAATAGCGCTGACGACCGAAAATAGCATCACGCATCCGGTAATTGATCTTAGCCTTTCCTAATTTCAGTTCTTCCAGTTTGGCAATCAGCGCCGGAACAGCTTCCTGGTACGTCATGCCGTTGATAAAGCCCGAATTGATATATCGGCCGTCCTTATTGGGATCGGCCTGCTCCTCGATCTGCTGGCTATCAGATATCGGAATGATCTCGAGGTTAAAATGCTTCGCAAAAACGTAATCCCGCTGGTCACCGCTCGGCACAGCCATGACCGCTCCTGTCCCATAGCCTGCCAACACATAGTCTGCAATCCAGATCTGCACATCCTGACCGGATATCGGATGCTTGGCATAGGAGCCTGTAAAGGCACCTGACACGGTCTTGGTATCTGCCATGCGGTCCAATTCGGATTTTTTGGAAGTCTTCTCGATATATGCTTCTACTTCGGCTTGTTGCTCTGTCGTGGTCAGCGCACTGACTAGTTCGTGCTCTGGCGCCAATACCAGGAAAGAAACCCCAAAAATGGTATCGACGCGTGTCGTGAATACTTCAATGGTCGTATCTAGTTGTGGAACGGGGAACTTCACCGATGCCCCTACAGATTTTCCGATCCAGTTGCGCTGCATCTCCACCAAGGGTTCGGGCCAGTCAATGCTGTCCAGCCCCGCCAACAGCCGATCCGCATAGGCGGTAATCCGCATCGACCATTGCATCATCTTCTTCTGCTCCACAGGATAGCCACCCCGCTCAGACACCCCATTGATCACCTCATCGTTGGCCAATACAGTGCCTAAAGCGGCACACCAGTTGACTGTACTTTCACGCAGATAAGCAATCCGGTATTTTAGCAGTTCGCGTTGCTGCTTTTCTTCATCAAAGGCGTTCCATTCGGCTGCGGTGAATTCCAGGACATCCTCATCCGAAACAGCCTGAACACCGGCCGATCCAGTAACGGAGAACCTTGCGGTCAAGCTCTCAATAGGTTCGGCCTTGTCCGATTCCTTATTGTACCAGGAATCGAATAACTTCATAAAAACCCACTGTGTCCATTTATAATATGCAGCATCGGAAGTGCGTACTTCCCTGCTCCAATCATAAGAGAAGCCAATGTTATCCATCTGCTCGCGATACCGCTTGATATTGACTTCGGTTGTTACCGCCGGATGCTGGCCCGTTTGTATCGCATATTGTTCCGCTGGAAGTCCAAAAGAATCATAACCCATTGGATGCAGTACATTGAAGCCTTTTAAGCGCTTATATCTTGAAAAGATGTCCGAAGCAATATATCCCAGTGGGTGGCCAACGTGTAGCCCCGCACCGGACGGATAAGGGAACATATCCAATACATAGTATTTTGGCTTCTGATGCGAATCTGATGTCTTATAGGTCTGATGATCCGCCCAGAACTTTTGCCACTTTTTCTCTATTGATTTGTGATTATAGTCCATTTTTATTCGTAAGGAATTTTTATGACTTGCGAAATTACGATTTTAATACTGAAATATGATAAAAGTTTTGTAGTTTGAACAATAAATGATAGTATTGAAAAGTTATTAAACGTGGGTAGAAAAAGGACATTCGAATTGAATTTTATCAAAGTAATTACAAGATTAATTCGAAATCTTCGGCTCAAATAGTTACTTTCGCAAATAAATTTTTGCTTATTATGTCAGAATACGAATTAAGCACACAAAAAAGAAAAACAAAATCTGTATATGTCTCCACAGTGATCAGTATTGCGTTGGTCCTGTTGGTCACGGGTATGTTGGGATTGCTTTTGGTGCACGCCAAAAATCTTTCAAAGTATGTTAAGGAAAACATCGTACTGAATGTCATCGTCAACGACGGTACGAGCGAAGGCGATGTGCTCACCTTACAAAAAGATCTGGACAAAGATCCTTATGTGCTCCGTTCTGAATATATCAGTAAAGAGATAGCTGCAAAAAACCTGAAAGCAGATCTTGGTGAAGATTTCGTCCAGTATCTCGGTCACAATCCATTGCTTCCTTCATTGGATGTGTACATGAAAGAAAACTACGCCAACACTGACAGCATTAAGACCTTTATTGAAAAGATCTCCAAAAATAACAAGATCAAAGAAGTGGTCTATCAGGAATCACTGATCGACATGGTGAATAAAAATGTGCGTATCATTGGTATCATTGTACTGGCCTTTGCAGTTATTTTATTAATTATTGCAGTGGCTTTAATAAATAATACCATCCGACTGGCAATCTATTCGCAACGCTTTTTGATCAAGAGTATGCAGCTGATCGGGGCGACCAAAAATTTTATTCGCACGCCTTTTATTACGTATGGTGTCATTCATGGCCTGCTGGGTTCACTGATCGCCATCCTGTTGCTGATCTTAACCCTCAAATTCGCACAGCAACAGATCCCCGAGCTGATCTTTTTACGTAACTGGTTTGAGTTTGCCGTTATTTTCCTGGGTGTTATCCTGCTCGGTATTTTGATCTCGGGGCTCAGCACCTATTTTGCGGTAACAAAATATTTAAAAGCACAGTCTAACGATTTATACAGATAAAATGGCTCAGATAAAGAAATCTACTGAATCCAGAAATAAAGGTTCATTTGTATTCACAAAAGTAAACTACCAACTATTTATTGCTAGCCTGGTGGTGGTGATCATCGGTTTTGCGCTCATGTCGGGAGAAACAGATATTTATAGTTTCACGAAGATTACCCTGGCCCCCATTGTTGTGGTCCTGGGATTCGCACTGGGATTTGTAGCCATCCTCTACCGCCCCAAAAGCACTAAAACAGAAGAATAACTTATTTCGCACTGATGTCTATTATTGAAGCTATTATCCTCGCTATTATCGAAGGATTAACCGAGTTTTTGCCTGTCTCCTCCACAGGTCACATGATTATTGCAACGGCACTGATGGGTATACAGCCCTCGGCCTTCGTCAAATTATTTACTATTGTCATCCAGCTGGGAACGATATTATCCGTTCTGGTACTTTATTATAAACGTTTCTTTAGATCGCTTTCTTTTTACTATAAACTGATCATTGCAGCCATTCCGGCTTCGGTATTAGGCCTATTGTTCAACGACTACATTGATTCTTTGCTGGAGAGTCCCTTAATGGTGGCCGTCATGCTCGTAATCGGAGGTGTTGTCCTATTGTTTGTCGACAAATGGTTCAACAAGCCTACTGTGGATGATTCGGACCATGTTTCCTATAAACAGGCCTTTATGATCGGAGTCTACCAATGTCTCGCTTTAATTCCGGGCACCTCGCGTTCGGCAAGTACTATTATTGGTGGTATGGCCGAGAAGCTAACACGCAAAGCCGCTGCCGAATTTTCGTTCTTTTTGGCTTTGCCGATGATGTTTGGTGCTTCGGTGGTTAAACTACTGAAATTCTTTAAAGAGGGCAATACCTTTACCGGCGACGAACTCAATCTGCTGATCATCGGCAACCTGGTTGGCTTTGTTGTCGCTATCGTGGCGATCAAGTCGTTTATCGGTTATTTGACAAAGTATGGATTCAAGGCTTTTGGCTGGTATAGAATTGTCGTCGGACTTATTATCCTCGCCCTGCTCCTATCAGGCCATAGTTTACAAATTATCTAAAGTAATTCATGGAAAATATAGAGGTTAGTGAAGGCGAAGCAAGATTCAATTTTGCTGAAGGTGAAATGTTGTTGATCGATAAACCTTTGACATGGACGAGTTTCGATGTTGTTGGAAAAATCAGAAACTCGCTTAAACCCTTAAAGCTAAAAGTGGGGCATGCCGGCACTTTGGATCCCCTGGCATCGGGACTGCTCATTGTATGTACCGGCAAACTGACGAAGAAGATCGACAGCTATCAGGCTGAAGACAAGGAATATACCGGCACCATTACCTTAGGTGCCACCACGCCGTCCTATGATCTGGAGACTGCGGTCGATGAAACCTTTCCTATAGAGCATATTACAGAACAGCTGATTCTGGATGCGGCAAAGTCCTTTGAAGGTGAGATCCAACAGTTCCCACCGGCGCACTCAGCCATTAAAATCAACGGCGAGCGCGTCTATGAAAAAGCACGCCGCGGTGAAGAGGTGGAAATCAAGTCGCGACTGGTACGTATCAACAGCTTTATCATTGAAAAGATAGACCTTCCTGTGGTCCATTTCCGCATATCCTGCTCCAAGGGAACATACATCCGTTCCCTGGCCCATGACTTTGGAAAAGTGCTGCACAGTGGATCACACTTAAGTTCCTTAAGACGCACAAAAAGTGGCGACTACCGGGTCGAAAATGCCTGGAACCTTGAACAGCTCATCGCGGAAATAAAACGTCATAAAGAAATCATTAAATAACCTGAGCGGCCCGACTTATTGATTCTTTATCTTATTTTTGCAAAAACTCCTATAAATGAAAATCTACAGAAGTTTAGAAGATTTCTCCCCCGTTGAAAATGCAGTCGTTACCATCGGAACTTTCGATGGTGTCCATATCGGCCATCAAAAAATATTAGCGCACTTAAAAGAAGCTGCTCAGAAAATTAACGGCGAAACCATATTGCTGACTTTCTTCCCGCATCCCCGATTAATTATTAATCCGGATGACGACAGTCTGCGGCTCATCAATGATATTGAAGAAAAAGTTAGCCAGTTGAGCAAGGTCGGCATCGACCACCTGATCATTATTCCCTTTTCCCGGGATTTTTCCAACCAATCTCCTGAAGAATATATCAGTAATGTGCTTGTGGGTAAATTGGGTACCAAAAAGATCGTTATCGGCTATGATCACCATTTCGGGAAAGACCGTAAGGGCTCCTTGCAGGATCTAGAACAATTTGCATCCATTTTTGATTACAGCGTGGACGAAATACCGGAACAGGATATTAACGATATAGCGGTTTCATCAACCCGTGTGCGCGAGGCGCTGATCAAGGGTGACATCAAAACCGCAAATCTCTATCTGGGCTATCCATTTGAGCTGACCGGAACGGTGATACGTGGTGATCAGATCGGCCGCACCATCGGATTCCCAACGGCCAATCTGCAGGTACATGAGCCGCATAAATTGATACCTGCTTATGGGATTTATGCTGTAGAAGTGCATATTTACAACCATATTCAGAATATTACAACGGGCGAATACCACGAAGAAAGCCCAGTTTCGGTTGCCAAAGGCATGGGGTATATCGGCACAAGACCTACTGTGGACGGCATGAACCGCGCCATAGAAATCAGTCTTTTCGATTTTAACGAGGACATCTATGGCAAGACCTTACGTGTCAAGTTCCTGCATTTTATCCGTCATGACGAGCGATTTAATTCACTCGAAGAGATGAAAGCACAGATCAAGGAAGATGAAGTGAAAATAAGAGCACTCATTGGTTAATCATAAAAAAAGCGGGACGTCCCGCTTTTTTTTATGACAATGCATCAGGCCAGCAGTGCCTCGATGCCGAGTCTATAACTGTCAAGACCAAAGCCGCAGATCACCCCTTTGCAGTTTTTGGCGAGAAAAGAATGATGGCGGAACGCCTCCCGCTGGTGCACATTACTGATGTGCACTTCAATGACGGGCGTGTTGATTGCCGCTATGGCATCGCCAATTGCCACAGACGTATGTGTGTAGGCGCCTGCATTGATGACAATACCGTCATATTCAAAACCCACCGCGTGAATTTTATCAATCAGAGCGCCTTCCGAATTGCTCTGGTAATACTCCAGGTGAGCAGTGTCAAAACGCTGCTTTAGCTCTTCGAAATAGCTCAAAAAATCCCGGCTGCCGTAGATGGATTTTTCCCTTACTCCCAGAAGATTCAAATTTGGTCCATTTAATACAAGGATCTTTTTCATCGGTATATGGATATTTTCAATGGTTGATAATGCCCGGCATACCAAAGTTCGGTACGCCTGGCCGGTTTATGTAATGACTGAACCACCATCCTGGCCCGAAGAGCGAAGGATCGTTGTTTCTGTCGCAAATAGATGCTGCCCTGCTGCTACAAATCGTTATAAATAGCCCGGAAGCTCGAGCGGAGACCAAAAGTTACCACGCCTGATTTGTTGACCACAGGTGTCTCATATTGTGCTTTCGCATATCGCTGCATGTACCCCAGTTCTAAGCGTAGGTTGTACTTCGGATTCAGCACGTAGGCGGCTCTCGCATCGGCATAATAAATGTTGTTTTTGATCCCCTGTGCGATATGATTCCCATATAAATTGGGGATTGTATTATACGACTGAAAAATATTACCGCCCATATTGCTGCCGTCGGGTAGGTCAAGACCATTTTGGGTATACATCCCTTGCAGGGAAAAATCCCAGCGGTCCCAGGCATAGTTGACTAATCCAACTAGTTCCCTAAAGTTGGCGCCTTTTGGATGTGCCAAAGGTTCGGCATTGTTGCTATAGTTGGAATACGACTTGAAGTGGGCATAAGTATAGGGACGTGCTGTATTATATTCCGCCAGGAAATTTAGATTTTTGACACCAAACATGTTATAGCCTCTTACCCCTAGCTGCGCCCCCCATTTGTTGTGCGCGTAACCGTTTCCAGCAAAAAATTCTTTCGCGGTAAATTCGCCCAGAAGAAATTGGCCATAGGCAGTTAAGTTGTATGGTAGCTTATATTTTGAAGTCAGCCCCAAAAACATTTTATCCGGAGATGTACGGTTGTTACTCTCCACCGGACGAATAAATATGATTGGACTCAAATAGCTGAAATCAAAACCTCTTTTTCCTCCGTCATCCTGAGCAGCCCATACCACAGATTGAAAGAATCCCAGTGATAGTCTGTTTGTGACGTTCCAGTCCAGGTATTGGAAGGCGCCCCATTTTTTTCCGTCACCGAGACGTTTATTGTTCTGCCCTTCCATCGGAAATACGCCCGTCAGATCCTGTCTGGGATGTGTCGGGTCATTCATATAAGCCCAGATGGAGGTATATTGAACATTACCAATCGTTCCCGTCAATTTCAAATGGGCATAATTGGAGGAGAAATCAGATAACAACATGGAGCGATAGCCATCTCCAATGAAATTTTTATCATAGGCTAAAGTAACCTGCACATATTTATGCGCGTCATATGTCATACTAGCCGTGGCATACATCCAATCCATCTTGTTCTTCGATTGAAACTTGGTGTTTCCCTGACCGGGAATGACCTTGTTGGCAACGATATAGTCGTCCAGATATTTCGGAAATACTGCCTGGCTTTCAAATGCCGAGGTATTAAATGTAAATTTGTTTCCCACATTCAATCCCACCTGAAATCCACGTCCGTTCATCCATGTACGACGCTTGTCTCCCTGCAGATCCTTTCCGATATACATATCAGGCAGAAAGTCAGCGTAAAAACTGTAGTCATCTTTGTCTACTTGTACCAAATGCTCATTAAAAATCTTGCGCATAAACCAGTTGGATGAAGAAACCGGCTTGTTGGATTGAATGGAATCGAACTTCGCCAACAACAGCGAATCCTTGATAACAAAGGGTTTGGCTGAAGTATGCATCCTTGTATCCGTCGAATAAACCACATCATTCATCTTCTGATAAAAATGATAAGAATAGGGCTGGCTCTTAATTTGTCCAAAACCTGAAAAGGTCACCCCTACTCCGATGCCTGCCAATACTATCGGAAGTAAATTATTTTTTTTTGATATATGAAGCCTCATAAAATTAATTCAAGATTATTTCTTCTAGCAAAATGCATTCCAACTGCAAATTAACCGAATAAAAATGACTTAAAGAAAATACGCGTTCAGATTTATAATGCTAAATCGTATTTGCTATTCCTTATATCTAAAAATATTTCTATCTTGCATTTTATTAAATAACCGTAGTATACTAAAATCTAGCCTTAATAAGCATGAAACGCAGAACATTTATCCAAAATGCAACCTTACTGACCGCTGGAGCATTGGCGGGCAGGTACTCTTTTGCTCAGGAGCATTCCTTTCCGACGGTACGCACGCCCAAAGAAAAAAGACTTTTCTCCAGTAAAGTAATTGAAGATGCCATCGCCGAATTCCAGAAAAATGTAAAAAACAAAGAACTGACCTGGTTATTCAACAATTGCTTCCCCAATACATTGGATACAACGGTGTTCCCGTATGTGCAAAACGGCAGAAATTACACCTATGTAATTACTGGGGATATTGATGCCATGTGGCTCAGGGACAGCAGTGCTCAAGTATGGCCGTACCTTCCCTTCATGAAGAAAGATAAGAAGCTACAGGACCTTATTGTAGGTTTGATTCAGAAACAAAGCAAGTGTATCAACATTGATCCTTATGCTAACGCTTTCTATAATGACCCGAATAAAAAGGGCGAATGGTTCAGTGACCATACCAGCATGAAACCGGGGATCCACGAGCGGAAATGGGAGATTGACTCGCTATGTTATCCGATCCGTCTGGCTTACCATTATTGGAAAGAAACGAATGACAGCAGCCCGTTTAACGAGGAATGGCTGGAAGCTCAGCACAAGATTTATCAAACATTTGTGGAACAGCAGCGCAAAGATAGTCTGGGGCCCTACAAATTTGAAAGAACGACCTCCCGTGGGTCAGATACCTTGCAGGTTGACGGATACGGATATCCGGTGAATCCGGTAGGATTGATCTGTTCGAGTTTCCGGCCTTCGGACGATTCGACGATTTTTTCGTTTTTGATTCCATCTAATCTTTTTGCGATTGTCAGTCTGAGACAGGCAGCAGAAATCCTAAGAAAAGTAAAAAACGAGCAAAATCTTGCAGGAAAGATGGAAGCACTGGCCGATGAAGTGGAAGCTGCAGTCAATAAATACGGCATTATTGATCATCCGACACTGGGCAGGATATACGCCTTTGAAGTGGACGGATTTTCAAGTCATCTGATGATGGATGATGCAAATATCCCCAGCTTACTGGCTTTACCTTACCTCGGAGCGGTCGATGTGAATGATGAGGTCTACCAACGCACCCGCAACTTTGTGCTATCCGAGAAAAACCCGTTCTTCTTTAAAGGTACAGCGGCTGAGGGCATAGGTGGCCCCCATATCGGCCGTGACATGATCTGGCCAATGTCCATCATTATGCGTGCGCAGACATCACGGGATGACGAGGAGATCCGCAGTTGTATCAAAACCTTGGTCAGCACCCACGGTGGTACTGGCTTCATGCACGAATCATTTCATAAAAATGATCCAAAAAAATTCACCAGACACTGGTTTGCCTGGACCAATACATTATTTGGTGAATTAGTTTGGAAAATCTACAAGGAAAAACCATCTTTGCTTCAATAAAAACTAAACTTATAACGCAATGTTATAAGGGCAGTAACTTATAGCATTGCGTTATGGATAAAACATCACCTTCTGGACCTATCGGAATATTCGACTCCGGCTATGGCGGTCTTTCGGTATTCAAAGAAATTCAACAGCTGCTGCCACAGTACGACTATATCTATCTCGGCGACAACGCCCGTGTTCCTTACGGCACCCGCTCTTTTGATACCGTATATAATTATACCAAGCAATGCGTTTTTAAATTGTTCGAAATGGGCTGCAACCTGGTTATACTCGCGTGTAACACGGCTTCGGCCAAAGCCTTACGGACCTTACAGCATAATGACCTTCCGGCAGGCAAGAAAGTGCTCGGTGTTATCCGTCCGACGACGGAGATCGTACACAACTACACCAAGACCAATAAAATTGGTATTCTGGCAACTACCGGAACTGTTAAATCTGAATCGTATAAAATCGAAGTCCATAAGTTTAATCCCGAAATCGAAGTTTTTCAACACGACTGTCCTTTTTGGGTTCCTCTGGTAGAAAATAACGAGATCAATACCGAAGGCGCGCACTATTTTGTACAAAAAGATATTCGCGAGCTCCTGCAACAATCGGATCAGATTGATACGATTGTATTGGCCTGTACACACTATCCGCTTTTGCTGCCCGTCATCGAGAAATATGTACCCAAAGGTGTTACGGTCATCTCCCAGGGACCTATCGTCGCCGGCAGCCTGCAAGATTATCTGCATCGCCACGCCGAAGTTGAGGCTTCCTGCTCGAAAAACGGACAATTGGCTTTTTATACCACCGATGATCCTCGGGATTTCGAAACAAAAGCCCAAATATTCTTCGGAAAGCCGGTCGATGCCAGCCATATCAGTGTTTAACCAGTTCCACAAAGAAACACAAACTGCCGCGACAGCTGACCGTATTTGCTTATATGAGTATCAGAAACGGTCACTGGTCAATCAAAGACAGCCGGCCGCTACCGAAAATAGCTATTTTCGCAAAAAGCACGGATTTTATAAAACTTTTGCCGCCTACTTTTCGTTATTCAGGTAAAGGAGAGTAAAATGAAAAAGAATTTTATAACCATCGCATATAACGAGAAAACAGACCACTGTGAATCCAAAGATTTCGCAACCTTTCAGGAAAGCGCCGATTATTTCAAGACCTTTGAGACATCGGCCCAGCCCAACTATGTCCCTGTGTGCATCTATAATTTGAGCACAAATACGGTACTGGAAGTCAGTGAATATTACGAGAACAAAGATGGTGAGCTGCAGCAGATACTTGCCCGCTGTGTAGATAATCTGTAAATGGATACCTATAAAAAATGATTCATTTTACCACCGTAAATCTTGTGTTTGCTCCAGCTTCAGCTTGGTAAACAAATTTATTACATTCCGTAAAGTGACATCTCATTAATTTTTAATATCTTCAAGCTGACAATCAGACCAAAAAACAAGTCATTCGATGAAAACCAAACTGACACTAAGCCTCTTAATGATATCATTAGGTTTAACGGCATGCAACTCCAAGCATGCAGGCCCCAATGGTAGCGCAGACAGCAGCGCAACAGCACCAACGGATACCACAAGCTATCCACCTGTAGAGACCCAAAAAGCAAATACGGATTACAAACCAGCCTTTGCTGGCCAGACACGGATTGCGGGTGCAAAAACAGCCACCCCTTACGAAGGTAAGGTTATCGCCGAAGGCCTTAAATCACCCTGGGGGATTACCGCCCTACCTGACGGCCGGTTTTTGATCACTGAAAAGGAAGGCAGCTTACGCATTGCCGCTGCGGACGGAAAATTAGGTGAACCAATAAAAGGACTTCCACCTGTCAATGCCAGTGGTCAAGGCGGATTGCTTGGCTTAACTTTAGATCCGGATTTTACATCCAACCGTATGGTTTATTGGGTCTTTTCTGATAATACACCTTCCGGCACACTGACTGCTGTGGGCAAAGGCAAACTTGCAGCTGACGAGAAATCGGTGGAAGGTGCAAAAGTTATTTACCAGGCAACGCCGGCGCATAAAGGCAATCTGCATTATGGCGGACGTATTCTTTTTGATAAAGACGGAAACCTTATTTTTAGTACAGGCGAGCGTTCGGATCTGGTCACCCGACCTCTGGCACAGGATCTGCAGGCGGCGCTCGGAAAAATTCTGCGTATCACCAAAGATGGGCAGCCGGCGCCCGGAAATCCATTTGCCGGCCAGGGAAATGCCCGTCCGGAAATATATAGTTACGGACACCGCAATCCGCAGGGGCTAGCATTGCACCCAGAGACAGGTGACCTGTGGGAGACTGAATTCGGCCCTCGCGGTGGAGACGAACTGAATAGAATCGTGGCAGGAAAAAACTACGGTTGGCCAACCATCACCTATGGTATAGAATATAAAGGAGACAAGGTGGGCGAAGGTATTCAGCAAAAAGAAGGCCTTGAGCAGCCCGTCTATTACTGGGATCCAGTACTCTCCCCCAGCGGTATCGCTTTCTATACCGGGCAGAATATTCCTGAGTGGAAAAACAATCTTTTCATCTGTGGACTCAGCAGTACACATATCGCACGGATTATCTTAAAAGATAATAAGGTCGTCGGTGAAGAACGCTTGCTCGCCGGCGAGGGACAGCGGTTTAGAGATATCACGCAGGGAAAAGATGGGGCACTTTACGCCATTACCGACATGGGGCGATTATATAAAATAGACAAAAAATAACATACGGATAGCCCCTTTTGGGGCTATCTATCTTGTTGGCCACCAAGGCACTCATAGTGAGTTAGGTGGTAGATCTGACACTTTTACCAGTTTGGCGTGATTATTGATACTTTAGGGATAAATCAATAATATATTATATGGTAAAAAAAGAGAAAATGAAAAAATTATTAGAAATCACTCCCCTGTCGTTTTATGTAACCAACTGGGGATTTATCCACAACACTGAACCTAAAAGAACGCGCAAAACGAACCAAACTTCTCCAAAAAACTAAGTTGCGTTCTCCTCAAAAACAATTTTAAATTTTATTAAAAATCATCTGCTGATATCCTCCATACGGATATGAGTAAGAGATTTATTCTTTTACTTATTCCGTAAACAGAGGGTATCATGTCAGGCAAAGAAAAATGCTAGCAAAATTACGATGATGATACAGATGATCATGATGTATTTGTTCAATTGGCTATTTTTCTCACCTTCGTCACTCTTATAGTGATAGTCACGTTTATTCGGTAAATTCATAGAAGTCTGTTTTTATTCATGATGAAGTTACGGACTTTTTTCCATATTATTCGTGGTGATAAGGTTCGCCCTTCATAATCGTAAAGGCCCTGTAAAGCTGTTCAGTAAAAAACAGCCGGATCATCTGATGGGAAAAAGTCATTTTGGAAAGGGACATTTTCGCATTGGCACGGTCGTAGACCTTTTGATCAAAACCATAAGGGCCACCGATCACAAACACCATGTGCTGCACACTATTGACCATCATCTTTTCCAGATAAGCAGAAAAATCCAGCGACCTGAACTCTTTTCCGAACTCGTCCAGCAAAATCACCATATCCTGTGGCTGCAGCTGCTTCAATATAAGAGCTGCTTCTTTGTCTTTCTGCTGCTCAGCAGAAAGACTTTTGCTGTTTTTGATGTCGGGTATAACGAGCAGATTAAACGTCACGTAGAATTTTAACCTTTTGATATATTTGTCAATTCCCGCTATCAGGTAGCTGTCATCGGTTTTTCCGATGCAAAGTAATGTTATTTTCATTCGTTTCAGTAACACAAAAATTAATCTTGGCCCAACCAATGGGCAGACTCTGCTGCTGTCGATAAAGCGCACCTGATGACCTGCATCCATTGGCAGATGGCAAAGTTCGGATTTTATTTAATACTTAGGTAAGCAAAAAAACACAAACAATAAAGAAAGTTATTCGTTAATTCATAGAACCTTTATTTCTAGAAACTATGCACAGAATTCAACTTCCAAACATCAAAAGGCTAAACCCTATTTTTCTTATCGTATTATGTTTGATCAGCTATCGGTCATTAAGCCAGGAGATTGACCCTGACACAAGCAAAACATGGACAATCAAAGGTGAAAACACATTTCTCATCAACCAGAGTTCATTTTCCAACTGGGCCGCGGGGGGCGTCAATTCATTTTCGGGAAACCTCACGCTCAATTACGATTTCAATTATAAAAAAGGTAAGTGGTCCTGGGACAATAAAGCGCTTGCCGCATATGGACTGACATTCCAAAAAGAATCGGACTGGCGCAAAAATGATGACCGACTGGTATTGAATAGTTTACTGGGACATCAGGCTTCCACATACTGGCTCTATACCTTTTTCCTAAATTTCAACACGCAGTTTGCAGACGGCTATGATTATACAAAGGAGCCCAAAGAACGTATTTCACGATTCCTGGCACCTGCCTATCTGAGTTTCGGTCCCGGCTTGGCCTACAAGAGATCCGACAACCTACGCTTCAACTTATCACCTGCAGCGGTGCGATTGGTGATGGTGAGCGATACGCTGCTTTCAACGCGGTATGGACTAGATGCAGGCAAAAAATTGCGGACAGAATTCGGCGCATCTTTTGATGCTTATTATAAGGTAAATCTGATGGAGAATGTCTCTTTCGAGAATATCTTAAAACTTTATTCGAATTACCTGGATAAGCCACAGAATGTTGATATCGACTATACAGCTAATTTATTTATGAAAGTCAACAGATTTATCACAGTCAATGCTGGTGTACAGCTCGTTTACGATGATAACACCGCGCTTCCGATCATTGAAGATGGAAAAGAAGTTGGAAGAAGAAATTCTGCATTACAGGTTAGGCAGATTGTCGGTGCTGGCTTCACGTATAAATTCTAACGGCGCAGATCCCATGACAGGTGGAGCGATTAAATAAAAGCCGAAATCAGTGATTTCGGCTTTTATTTAATCGGTATATGAGAATTCGATATCCATTAGAAGGGGGCATCATCCGGCATATCATTCATACGAGAAGGCATTGTGATGCCGCCACTGAAACCGCCACCAGCAAAATCATCACCAAAGTTAGGTGAGGGATTGAGGGCAGAAGCCGAGAATGTACTAGGCGCATCGCCAAATCCGTCTCCCGCACCCATACCCGAAAACTCATCTTCCAGATCGACAAACTTCACGAATTTACCTACGAAACGGAGCGGCACGATACCGGTTTCACCATTCCGGTGTTTGGCAATAATAACCTCTCCTACCCCTGCAGTCGGCCGCCCTTCTTCGTCTTCGGTCAACCCATAATATTCAGGCCGGTATAGGAAAAGCACCATATCGGCATCCTGCTCGATAGATCCGGACTCCCGTAAGTCGGAGAGCATCGGTCGTTTGCTGTTACCCGGACGTGATTCGACGGCGCGGCTCAGCTGTGAGAGTGCCAATACCGGAATATTCAACTCTTTGGCCACGGATTTCAATGCCCGGGAAATGCTACCGATTTCCTGTTCACGATTTCCACCGCCCTTACCTTCAGCTTTACCATGCATCAGCTGCAGGTAATCCACAATCACCATCTGTATATCGTACTGCGCTTTAAGCCGGCGGCATTTTGCCCTAAATTCGAATACGTTCAATGCTGGTGTATCGTCAATAATAATCGGCGCCTCGGTCAGCCGTCCAATCCGTGAATGCAACTGCTGCCACTCATGGTCCGCCAGATTACCTTTTTTCAATTTTTCCTGTTCGATCTCTGTCTCTCCCGCGATCAAACGATTGACAAGCTGTACAGAGGACATCTCTAGCGAGAATACGGCAACAGCTTTCCCATGTTCAACCGCAGCATTTCTAGCAACAGATAATACGAAAGCGGTCTTACCCATGGCCGGACGCGCAGCGATGATCACCAAATCAGAAGGTTGCCATCCCGACGTCATACGGTCGAGGGCTGTTAATCCCGAAGGTACCCCCGTAAGCCCGTCGGTACGATCGCGCAACATCTCTAGATTGGAGATCGCTTCACGCATAATATCGTCCATCTTGCGCGAGTCTCTTCTCAGGTTGTTCTGTGCAATATCGAAAAGGCTCTTCTCTGCATGATCCAGAAGATCAAATATATCCGAAGTTTCATCGTAAGAGCTGTTGATAATCTCCGTGGAAACCTTAATTAATTCCCGCTGTATATACTTCTGGGAAATGATACGGGCGTGGTATTCAATATTTGCTGCCGACACGACCCTGTCCGTCAATTGCGTGATATAATAGGCTCCGCCCACCATCTCCAGGGCTCCCATTCGTCGAAGTTCAGCGGTAACAGTTAAAATATCAATTGGTGAGGTTTTCTGAAAGAGACCGAAAATAGCCTCAAATATTTTCTGATGAGCTTCTTTGTAGAACGATTCGGGTTTTAGAATATCAATAATCTCACTTAGCGCATTTTTCTCAAGCATCAGTGCCCCCAAAACAGCTTCCTCAAGATCCACTGCCTGTGGCGGTAGCTTTCCGAGGCCACTGACCAAATTATTTAATTTGGTACGGCGCTCACCATAATTGCCACGCTTGTTATTGTCCGTATTATTCGCTTCAAAATTGCTCTCGTTCATCATGATATTATATCAGAAATATAGCTTCGGCCACCTCTAAATTAGGATGGGATAACAAATGTATAAAAAATAAAATTCATCAGCGGCATGAATTACACACAGGTCTTTCCGCTACGAAGATGACAGCTGTCAAAACGCTTTGAAGGACACAGTTTTACAACATCACTTTTTAACATCCAGTGTGGAAAACATGTTGAAAATAAAAAATATACACTCACAGTCAACCTGTTAAAAAATGTGAATAACTTGAATGGATGTGAACTATTTTTCAAAGCGGACGCCATGAATTCGTTTTCCGGCGATGTAGCGTGATGAAAAGCGCCGGAAAAACAAATCTTATTTTCCGTGTTAAAAATAGACTTATATTGTATCTTTGTGATTATGACGCACGACTCTTCTACATTGAAACCCTATAAAGATGCCAATGACGGCAAGAAAAAACAGGTAGCGGATATGTTCAACAACATCTCGCATTCCTACGATTTCTTAAATCATTTCATGTCTCTGGGCATTGATATTATCTGGCGAAAAAAAGCGATCAGGGCCCTAAAATCCATCCATCCACAGCTAATACTGGATGTTGCAACCGGAACGGGCGATTTTGCGATTGAATCCATTAAGATATTGAATCCTAAAAAAATCATTGGAGTCGACATCTCCCAGGGTATGCTGGACGTAGCCAAAAAGAAAATAGCAAGCAAGGGCCTGGAGGGTCAGTTTGAAGTTCAGCTCGGTGACTCTGAAAAACTACAGTTCGACGACAACACATTTGATGCGGTCACAGTGGCCTTTGGGGTTCGCAATTTTGAAAACCTGGAAAAAGGGCTGTCCGATATTTACCGCGTACTAAAGCCGGGCGGTAAAGCCATTATCCTGGAATTTTCCAATCCAAAAAAATTTCCGATCAAACAGCTTTACAACTTCTATTTCAAATATGTGACACCCACCATTGGTAAGTTTTTCTCGAAAGACTCCAGTGCCTACGAATACCTACCGGAGTCGGTTGCTCAATTTCCGGAAGGGCAGCAGTTTGTCGAAATAAACAGAAGAGCCGGGTTTAACCACACGATTGTCAGACCGCAGACTTTTGGCATCTGTACCATTTATGTCGCAACAAAGTAAGTGTCTAAAGGATTAAGTAAAAACATATGACAAAAACAGTTTTCATCACCGGAGCAAGTTCAGGAATTGGTCAGGCTTGTGCCGAAGTGCTGGCAAGAGAAGGTTATGATCTTCTACTCTGTGCCCGTAGGTTAAATCGTTTGGAAACGTTGAAGGAGAAATTAAATACAGCCTATCCTCATATTCGCATTCATACCTTCGAACTGGATGTCAGAGATGCAGAGCAGGTGCAACAGCAGATCAATGGTCTACCGGAAGAATGGAAGAAAATCAATGTGCTCGTTAATAATGCGGGGCTGAGCCAGGGCCTTGACCCCATTCATCAGGGTGATATTGGCGACTGGGACAGAATGATAGACACCAATGTCAAGGGCCTGCTGTATGTAAGCAAGGCTGTAATACCGCTGATGGACACCGAAAATGGTGCACACATCGTCAATTTAGGCTCTATTGCCGGCAAGGAGGTTTATCCTAATGGCAATGTGTACTGTGCAACCAAGCATGCCGTAGATGCGCTGACAAAAGCAATGCGCATTGACCTACTCTCCAGTGGCATCAAAGTCACTTCCATCGACCCGGGAATGGTCGAAACTGAATTCTCGGAAGTGCGTTTTCATGGCGATAGAGACCGCGCCAAGGCGGTATATACCGGCGTACAGCCACTGACCGGCACAGACGTGGCCGAAACCATCCTTTTTGTCATTACAAGGCCTGCCCATGTGAATATCAACGATCTATTAATAATGCCGACAGCACAGGCTACCGGCACGATTGTCAATCGAAAATAATACGTATTATGTCATTAGAAACTCAAATAAATCAAGACATCAAAGCCGCAATGATCGCAAAAGACGCAGCGAAGCTGCGCGGACTGCGGGCTATTAAGGCGGCAATTCTACTAGCAAAAACAGAAAAAGGACACGCTGACGAATTGAGTCAGGATGCTGAAATCAAAGTATTACAAAAACTGGTCAAACAGCGCCGTGAATCTGCAGAAATCTACAGAAGCCAGAATCGCGAAGACCTCTATCAGATCGAACTGGAAGAAGAAAAGGTGATTGAAACCTACCTGCCTAAACAACTGAGCAAAGAAGAGGTTGAATCAGTCATCAAAGATATTATTGCAGAAACAGGAGCTTCCTCTATTAAAGATATGGGCAAAGTCATGGGCGCTGCCAACCAAAAGTTAGCTGGTCAGGCCGATGGAAAAACCATTTCAGAGGTGGTCAAAAGTCTATTAGCATAGTTATCATCCCTATCTATGGGACAAATGGAGAGACTCGCTTGCAGTGTAGCCTTTTCATTTGTCCCCCACTTTTTCACTGCTATGAACAACCATCAATGGATACTTAAGAAATTTGACGAGCTGACCAATACCGAACTTTATCGTATTTTGAAACTACGGCAGGACGTCTTTGTGTTGGAGCAGGAATGCCTGTATCCGGAGTTGGATGGCAAAGACCAATACTGTCTTCATCTTTGGACCGAACAGGACAATGAGATCCTTGCCTATACCCGTCTGGTACCTCCTGGTCTCTCTTATCCGCAGCCCTCCATCGGACGCGTTATTGTCGCTAAAGAGGCCCGTGGCACAGGAATAAGCCAGGCGCTGATGCAGAGATCAATTGAGACGGTCGGCGAAGTTTTCGGACCCCATGAAATTCAGATCGGCGCCCAGTTCCATTTAAAATCATTTTATCAGAAATTGGGCTTCGTCCAGAACTCTGAACCCTATCCGGACTACGGAATTCTGCATATCGACATGACCAGACCTATGGATAAGTAATTTACATTATGAACAATATCGTTATCATCACTGCTGCCCTACTAGGTGCCCTAGCTATTATCCTGGGCGCTTTCGGGGCCCATGCCTTCAAAAAGATTCTCCCGTCCGAGAAACTGGAGTCTTTTGAAGTAGGCGTCCGCTACCAGATGTACACCGCCCTCACACTGTTAATTCTAGGGCTAAATTTTTCTTTTGAATATCAATCCGAACGAATTGCCTTCTATCTGATCACTTTAGGTACTCTCCTGTTTTCGGCAAGTATCTATTTTCTGGCTTTTGCCGCTTATTGGAAAAAGAATCTAAAGTTTTTGGGACCTATAACTCCGCTGGGTGGCCTGCTAATGATAGCAGGATGGGTTGCGATTATCATTCGTTTTTTATAATTTTGTACCACATACTGGCAATGATGTCTGCCCTGAACCGCCCTAAGAAGCTGATGACGTCTACTTTATAATATAAAAGCACTATTTATATCAAGTAGATTATGGCTGTAAAAGTCCAATACAACACCACTATTCGTTTTTTTTTCAAATGGCTCTTTGCTTGTGCCGCTATCGGCTTCGCAGTGGGGTCTGTGTGTGCCTTTTTTTTATTCTCGTTAAACTGGGTCACACAGTACCGAGAGTCTCAGCCCTGGATTATGTATGGACTGCCCCTTGCGGGACTTGTCATCGCAGCATCCTATCAGCGCTGGGGCCATACAGCAAGCCAAGGTAACAATTTGCTCATCACGGAGTATCTATACCCGCAGCGAAGGATTCCTCTGGTGATGGCACCGCTCGTGCTATTCGGAACCCTGCTGACCCATCTGTTCGGCGGCTCGGCAGGACGGGAAGGTACGGCAGTGCAGATCGGCGGTGCGATATCGGATCAGCTCAACCGTTGGTTTGACTTTAACAAAACGGAGCGCCGCATCCTTATTTCTATCGGCATCAGCGCGGGGTTTGCAGCGGTCTTTGGTACGCCACTCGCAGGCGCCGTTTTTGGCTTAGAAGTATTGCTGATCGGGAGAAAAAGATACCTCGGTATCCTCCCCTGTCTCGTTACGGCATACCTTGCGCATCTGAGCTGCCAGCTCTGGAACATACCGCACACCCATTATCCGATCCATGAACGAATACCGGCACTCTCTGCCAGCGGTATCCTGTGGAGCATGATTGCTGGTCTTCTCTTTGGTCTGGCAGCGTGGGTATTTACGCTTGCAGGCGACTTTTTTAGCATCCAATTCAAACGGATTGCATCTCCCCTTGCCAGACCTTTCGTTGGTGGAATTGTTATTATCATAGCTGTTGCACTGTTGGGCAGCACGAAATACATTGGCTTGGGCATCCCGATGATTCAGGAGGCCTTTCGGAGTCCTTCCCCTGACGAAGCTTTTATTCTAAAATTATTGCTGACCACTTTCACTCTTTCGGCTGGCTTTAAAGGCGGGGAGGTGACTCCGCTATTTTTTATCGGCGCCACTCTGGGCAGTGCATTAAGTCTGGTCATTCCCTTGCCATTGGGGTTACTGGCTGCCATGGGCTTTGTAGGGGTATTCTCCGGGGCAACCAATACACCGCTGGCCTGTATGGTGATGGGCTATGAGCTGTTCGGTCTACAGCCAATACTGTATATCGCCATTGCCTGCTTTGCTGCATTCATATCATCGGGCAAAAAAGGTATTTATAAGGCACAAAAAGGAGGAGTAAAGGAAACCTTATACCGCAAGCTCAATTTATAGCACGCCACAGATGACGCCTGAAGCTAACGGAATATTAAAGCAATTTTCCCTGCAAGAAGAATGCGGCAACGGTAAAATAAATGATCAGACCGGACACGTCCACCAGCGTCGCAACAAATGGCGCTGACGCGGTGGCAGGATCCAAACCGAACCTGCGCAAAATAAAAGGTATAAACGAACCTGAAAGGGTCCCCCACAGAACTATAAATAACAGGGAGACAGCCACTGTCAAGCCTATCGCTACCCAATACTGGCCATAATCGTACAGGCCGAGAAAGTGCCAGGCCAGTATGCGCAGAAAACCGATAGCTCCCAGAATGCCGCCCAGGATCAGACCGGAAGACACCTCTCGTTTCATGACGTACCACCAGTCTTTGAGCTTCAGTTCGCCCAACGCCATTGCACGGATAATCAATGAAGCCGCTTGAGAACCTGAATTCCCGCCGCTGGAAATGATCAACGGAACAAATAAGGCCAGCACCACAGCTTTCTCGAGTTCGCCTTCGAAAAACCCCATGGCCGAAGCCGTCAGCATCTCACTGAAAAACAAAATAATCAGCCAGCCTGCCCGCTTCTGAATCAGCTGCAACAAGGGCGTCTTCGTATAGGCCAGATCCAGCTCTTCCATTCCCCCGAATCGCTGTATATCTTCAGTATCTCGATCTTCGATCCGATCCAGTACATCGTCGAAGGTGACAATTCCAACCAGCACGCCGGCATCGGTAATGATGGGCAGGGCACTTCGGTCATATTTTTGAAAGATCTCGAACGCCTCTTCCATCGGTGTTGTGGCCCGGATGGCGGCAAAATTATAATCGATGAGGTCTGAAATTTTAGTGGTGCCATCGGAAAGAAGGAGCTGACCGATTTTCAGGTCATCGATCAATACATTTTTTTCGTCCACCACATAAATGAAGTTGAGGGTCTCCGCTTTCCTTCCGAACACCTTAATATGTCTGAAAACATCATCCACGGTATAATATGGTCGTACCTGCACATACATGGGTGTCATCAGCCGCGCAATGCTGTCTTCCTTATATCCGATAAGTTCCAAGGCCATCTGTTTCTCACGCTCATTCAGCAGGTTGATCAAATATTTGATCAATTCATCCGGCAGTTCAGAAAGCAGTTCGTTTCGGGTATCAGGCTTTAGATTATTCAGCAATTCAGACAGTTCCTGTTCTGTCATTGATTTAATCAATGTATACTGAACATCCACTTCCAGAAAGGAAAAGATTTCAAGTCTATCCAAAAGCGGATAGTTCATAAACTCCTGATGTTGCTCACCTTTATTGAGGCGTGATATTTCTTCCGCAATATCCGCTGGGTGAAGTGCTGAATTTTGTTCCATTGGAAGAGTATTTTAATGGATTTAGCGCAAAAGTAGCTTATTTTGTAGGATTTCCAATATGCTACCCCGTATTTTTTAGATACTGTACTTTCAGTTCGGTTCAAAAATACGCTCCGCGGACTCTTAAACGCGATAAGTCGCTAAAAAAAGTCTAGATTTTACGATAACTTAAAAATGAATTAACCCCGGACTAAGTTCTACGGCCGCTGCCCCCCGTCTGAACAATCGGGCAGTCCATGGTCCTTCCAGCTTGATTTGCCCATGGCGCACTTCCAGCCAACTGCCTTCACGCAGGCCGATAACAGGCTGTGTATTAAACTGATGAAATTCCTGAATGCGTGTCTCCCGCGTTTCGCCCTTATGTGTGGAATGAGGATCGGGATCCAGGTAATGGGGATTAATATTAAATGGCAGCAAGCCCAAAGCCTCAAAACTTGAGGGATACACAATGGGCATGTCGTTGGTCGTCCCGATGGACATTCCGGTCAGATTCGAACCTGCTGAAGTGCCGACATAGGGCACTCCCTTGGCAATCTGCATACGTAGCTGCTGCATCAAATCCAGATCGTATAAAGTCTTCAGCAATAAAAACGTATTGCCACCGCCCACAAATATGGATTTTGCCTCCTCAATCGCTGTTTTCTTATTCGGATAGTCATGCAATCCCTTAACCTTGATATGCTTATCCGCCAGAGCATGCTGTACCTTGGCTGTGTACTCCTTATAAGAAATACCCGAAGGCCGGGCGAAGGGTACAAAAAGCAGTTCATCGGTCTGGATAAACTGCACAAAATCCTCTTTAATATAGCTGAGAAACGCACTACCATGAATCGTACTAGTACTGACAACCAACAAATTGTATGCGGGGTTAATATTCATATGTTGATCTGAAATTAATAAACAATAAGAAATGTATCCTTTGCTTTGTTAACGCAAAGTCAAAGGTACATTTTTCGCTGCTGATTCTTTATTTTTTGTCGGCAGACTTTCTCTCCGCATTCAGTCTTTTATTTTCCTGAAGCGCTCTATGCAAAAGATATTCAATCTGCCCGTTCACACTCCTAAACTCATCTGCGGCCCATTTTTCCAATGCCTTGTACATCTGATCATCAAGCCGCAACATAAAGTTTTTCTTATCCGCCATCTTAGTGAGTTTATTGATACAAGGTACCTGTATTAACAATCGGTGTAGCAGCTTTTTCTCCACAAAGGACCACCATAAGGTTGCTGACCATTGCAGCTTTTTTCTCATTATCCAATTCCACAATGTCTTTTTCGGATAATTTATTGAGTGCCATTTCAACCATCCCTACCGCACCGTCCACGATCTTTGCACGTGCAGCAACAATAGCCGCCGCCTGTTGCCGCTGCAGCATGGCTCCGGCGATTTCCGACGCATAGGCCAGATGACTGATCCTTGCTTCTTTGATAATTACCCCTGCTGGAGCAAGCCGTTCGGACAGTTCTTTTTCAAGGATATGGTTTACCGTGTCTCCGCCTTCTCGCAATGTGATCTCAGCGCCTTCATCTTCCAGGTTATCATAGGGAAAACTACCGGCCAGATGTCTTACCGCTGCCTCACTCTGTGTACGTACATACGATGTGTAATTGCTGACGTCGTACGCCGCTTTGTAGGTGTCCCCCACCTGCCATACGATGACAGCGCCGATCTCAATCGGATTACCCATCTTATCGTTCACCTTCAAGGTCTGCCCCTGCAGGTTGTCCGAACGCAGACTGATCTTGATGGTCGAATAAAGTGGATTTACAAAAAACAACCCATTTTCCTTAACAGTCCCCACATACTTACCGAAAAAGTTCAGCACACGGGAATGGTTCGGATTAATAATCATTAATCCCTTCAGAATAAAAAAGGTTGCGATCATCAATACAACGCCCAAGACAGCATAAAGAGAACTCTCCTCCAGGTTCATAAATGAAAATATGGCCGCAAAAAAGCAAACAACTGCGATTAACAAGGCTAAATAGCCAGACATGGGTTTTATTAGTTTTTCCATAATTTATTAATATATTTATGATATCATTTTAATATCATAAATATAGCAAAAAGCATTTGATATTTCAAAGCGGAATAGAATATTATTAAATTTGAATATGCTTAAAAAATCATTTTCCCCTATCGTCAACAGCTCCACTAAAGTTCTTGTGCTCGGCTCCTTGCCCGGAGATACGTCCCTTGCGGAAAATGAGTATTATGCCCATCCGCAAAACCGCTTCTGGAAAGTTATGCGCCATTTATTTGACCGTCCCGACGCGGTCGATTACACCGACAAAATACAATTGCTGCTGGACAATGGTATCGGTCTTTGGGATGTATGCGCGCAGGCATCCCGGCCCGGGAGCATGGATCTTGCTATTAAAGGCGAGCGTCCCAACGCAATCACGACCTTGCTGGATCAATACCCAGCTATCCGCAGGATCGTTTTCAATGGACAAAAAGCTTATCATTTATACCGTAGACATTTCGAAAAGAGAGCGGATATTTCCTATGTCTGTCTGCCCAGCACGAGTCCTGCCAACGCGAAAATAAATCTTGAAAATCTCGTTGTCCACTGGCGTATTATCGCAAGTGATTAAAATCCTTAAATAAGGTTCGTTAATTCAGTGCTATTGCTTATTTTTGCGCTAAGATGTCAGACTTAAAATACAATCAACGAGGCGTATCCGCAGGAAAAGAGGATGTGCACAATGCGATAAAAAATATCGACAAAGGCTTATTTCCCAAAGCATTCTGTAAAATTATTCCCGATATACTAGGCGGAGATGAGGCATGGTGCAATATTATGCACGCCGACGGTGCCGGCACCAAATCTTCCCTAGCCTATGTATACTGGAAGGAAACTGGTGATATTTCGGTCTGGAAAGGTATCGCTCAGGATGCGATCATTATGAATATAGACGATCTGCTTTGTGTGGGTGCCACAGACAATATCCTCTTGTCCTCGACCATTGGACGAAATAAAAACCTGATTCCGGGTGAAGTCATTGCTGAGATTATTAACGGTACAGAGGAAATTCTCGCAGAACTTCGCGAGCTTGGTATTGGCATCTACTCGACAGGCGGTGAGACGGCAGACGTTGGCGATCTGGTCCGGACGATCATCGTTGACAGTACGGTTACCTGTAGAATGAAGCGTGAGGACGTGATATCCAACCATCGGATTCAGGCGGGCAATGTCATTGTTGGATTAGCATCCAACGGGCAGGCCAGCTATGAGAAAGAGTATAATGGCGGCATGGGATCCAATGGCCTGACTTCGGCACGGCATGACGTATTCAATAAACAGGTAGCAGAAAAATATCCCGAAGCTTACGATCCAGCCGTTCCTTATGAGCTGGTCTTTGCCGGAAGCCAGGATCTGACCAGTACCGTTCAGGTTGAAACAGGCCAACAGGTGACTGCGGGTAAACTGGTTCTTTCGCCCACTCGGACCTACGCTCCTGTAATCAAAAAGATCTTGGATAAATATCGTTCACAAATAGACGGTATGGTGCATTGTTCGGGCGGAGCGCAGACCAAGGTGCTTCACTTTGTGGAAGATGTACACGTCATCAAAGATAAGCTCTTCCCGGTCCCGCCTCTTTTTGAGTTGATACAAAAAGAATCGAATACCGACTGGAAAGAGATGTATAAGGTCTTCAATATGGGGCATCGGATGGAATTATATGTGCCTGAGGCTATTGCCTCGGACATCATCGCCATTTCGGAATCATTCGGTATTCCTGCGCAGATCATTGGCCGTGTCGAAGCCGCTGCATCCAAAAAAGTGACTATAACATCTCCGTATGGAGAATTTATCTACGAATAAAGCGATAAGCACTGTCCCCTTTGCGGATCAGTGCTTTTATTCCACTTGATATAATGAAAGAAAAACATCTTGTGGGCTGGAAAGAAACTCTAGACCTGCCTGAACTGGGGATATTTGGTATTGAAGCAAAAATTGACACTGGTGCCGCTTCATCGGTATTACACTGCAACGCTTACAGGATCGTTCAGGAACAGGGCCATGACTGGATCATCTGCGAACTTATCACCGATTTTGCGACGCATCAGACAGCCACGCTCAAACTCAGGCTTTACAGGACCAAACTTGTGAAGAGCTCCTTTGGCCAAGAGGAAAAACGGTATTATATCCGGACTACAGCCAAGCTCTTTGACCAGGTCTTTGATATCAAACTTTCATTGAGAAACCGCTCGGAAATGACCTATCCCATGCTTCTAGGGAAAAACTTCCTGTATAAAAAATTTTTGGTTGATGTGTGCAAAGAAAACCTTTCACTCAAGAGCCTTTCAAATAAAAACAAATAGCGACGCTATTTTGTTATCTTAGCACAAAATATATTCAATATACAAATCGTGAAAATTGCCGTATTATCGACAGTAAAGAGCTTATACTCTACTCGTCGTCTCGTAGAAGCCGCCCAACAAAGAGGACACGAATGTGTTGTCATCGACCACAGCAAGTGTTATGTAGGCATTCAACAAGGTAAACCTAGTATTCATTACAAAGGACAGGATCTTAGCGATATTGACGCCATTATCCCACGGATAGGAGCTTCGGTGACATTTTATGGATCCGCCATTGTCCGGCAATTTGAAGTTATGGATGTCATTTCAGCCAACCCTAGCCAAGCGATCACCAGATCAAGAGACAAACTGCGCTGTCTGCAGATTCTTTCGGGCGCCGGTATTGGGCTCCCGATCACCGGATTTGCGCGTACAGCGTCCGATGTGGACGATCTGATCAGTATGGTCGGCGGTGCTCCGCTGGTCATTAAACTGCTGGAAGGGACCCAAGGTATTGGTGTCGTTCTCGCCGAAACCAAGAAAGCTGCATCTTCGGTTATCGAAGCATTTTATGGACTGGGCAACAACATCTTGATCCAAGAGTATATCAAAGAATCCAAAGGCTCCGATATCCGTGCTTTTGTTGTGGATGGCAAGGTCGTGGGAGCGATGAAACGTACAGCCAAAGAGGGAGAGTTTCGTTCCAACATTCATCGCGGAGGTACCGCACAGGTCATCCGGCTGAACAAAGCCGAGCGCGAAACCGCCATTGCTGCTGCCGCACAATTGGGACTTACGGTATGCGGTGTAGATATGATTCCCTCCGACCGCGGGCCATTGGTGCTGGAAGTGAATTCCTCGCCGGGACTGGAAGGTATTGAGAAAGCAACAAAAAAGGATATCGCATCAGAAATTATTCAGTATATCGAAAGGCAATACGAATTAAAACGTGCGCAGATGCCAAAAGTCGTCAAGAAAAAGAAAAAACGAGAAAGCAAATTATAACAAAAAATGCAATTGCGATAAAGGGTTGGTAGGTTATTCTTACCAGCCCTTTAATTTTTGAAAACAGGTCATCCACTAACTGCAAATTATTTATGCTAATCACCTGTTATTTTCCTATCATCAGATGCAAATTTTACTTATCTTAGGTCAAATTATTAATCAATGAAAAGATTCAGCCAGTTATTACTTGCTTTTATCCTGATATTAGCAACTTTTTCTTTGTCATTTAGTCAGATCCAAAAAGCTGCCAGTCCTTCCTGGCTACGGCCTATTTCGCTGAAACCTATCAAACCAAATCTTGATGACATCAGCGATGGATATTAATATGAGATACAACCGGAGCAGACCGGTTATCCTCAAACCTTATGAAGAGATCTACCATGAACAAGTGGGTGGCTGGCTGATCGTGCTGGCTATTGTAATTGTCGTCAATGTACTGTCCCTGACGGTCTCCTTCTTTTTTAAGCAGTCCTTTTTCAACTCCGTCATCTGGCATGCCATGGATCAGGCAGATGGCGTTTCTCCTTTCCTGTACAAAATATTAATCATGGCGGAGATGGTTGCCAACGTGTTAATTATGGCCGGCCTGACCTACAGCTTTATTCTCCTGGTCAAGAAACGGGATCTTTTTGCACAGACCTTTTTTGCAATAGCGCTGTTTATGGCAGTATTTTTTACCATTGACGGTATTATCGCCTATGTGATGTTCAAACCACATCTTGACCGTGTAGACAGTACAATTGGTATCTATGAATCGAATATCCGGGCGATTCTCTTCTTTTGCATCTGGGGTACCTATGTATACAGCTCTCAACGGGTAAAAGGCACCTGTCTCCACCCTTACACAACGGAGCATAAGCTGCATACTGCGACCATCTCGAACCATCCATTTGATAGCAATTACTTAGGGCCCTATCCACTACCGGTGCATCAGGACGAGACAATAAAGGCCGAAGAGGATCCGGCTAATGGGCAGCCTAAAGAACAGTAATTGTTGATTTTTCAGCATCCCTCCCATTGATCTCCGCTTGTCCGAACAGCCATGAAGATTAACGGGAGGCTACTCTTTATTCCGTCTCCCGAACCGGATTGTCTGTTCGTTCGAAAGATAGCGAAAACATTTACAGCGTACTTTCTCACATAAAAAAAGGAGCCTTGTAGGCTCCTTTAATATCTCTAACAAATTGACAGCGGATTAAAAACTCTATTTTACTGCGTCTACAACTGCTTTGAAAGCTTCTGGGTGATTTAAAGCTAAGTCAGCTAAAACCTTACGGTTCAAACCAATGTTTTTAGCGTTTAATTTACCAATCAACTGAGAATAAGAAATTCCATGTTGACGAGCTCCAGCGTTGATACGTTGAATCCATAAAGCTCTAAATTCGCGTTTTTTGGTTTTACGATCGCGGTAAGCGTATTGTAAACCTTTTTCTACTGTATTTTTAGCAATAGTATAAACTTTGCTACGTGATCCATAATAACCTTTCGCAAGGTTCAGGATTTTTTTGCGTCTTCTTCTAGAAGCTACTGCGTTAACCGAACGTGGCATATTTTTAAAATTAGTTTGGTAAAAGGCGTCATGTATCTCAATGAACTTACTACCCTGTACCCGGTTAAAAAATTATTATTAATAAAATCGAATAAAACTTATTTACCGATAGCAAGCATACGTTTAACGTTGCCCATATCACCATCAGCTACATAACTTGTTTGTGTCAAGTTACGTTTACGTTTTGTGCTCTTTTTTGTCAAGATGTGGCTTTTGAAAGCGTTTTTTCTTGCAATTTTACCTGTTCCAGTCAATTTGAAACGTTTCTTTGCGCTGGAATTGGTTTTTACTTTTGGCATAATACTTATAAATTTTATATCAATCTGTTAGAATCTTTATTATTTTTTTGGTGCCTTTGGCGCTACCGTCAAAAACATACGCTTTCCTTCCAATTTGGGTAACAGCTCCACCTTACCGTAATCTTCCAGGGCCTGTGCAAAACGCAGCAACAGGATCTCACCTTGATCTTTGTGCACAATAGCACGACCTTTAAAGTGTACGTAAGCGCGAACTTTTTCGCCATTTTCCAGAAACTTGATCGCATGTTTCAGTTTAAAATCAAAATCATGGTCACCAGAGTTAGGTCCGAAACGAATTTCTTTGATAACAGTCTGTTTTGCATTAGCTTTGATTTCCTTTTGTTTCTTCTTCTGTTCGTAAACAAACTTACTGTAGTCGATAATCTTACAAACCGGCGGTACAGCATTTGGCGAAATCTCCACTAAATCAAGTTCCAATTCATCAGCCAACTCTAGCGCTTTACGCGTAGGGTAAACTCCTTGCTCCACATTATCTCCCACCAAGCGCACTTCCGGCACCTTGATTAATTCATTAATGCGGTGATCTGGTTCTTTCTTTCTCATTGGTGGTCTTGGACCACCGGGTCTTTTTAATGCCAAATGTTTAAAAATTAAACGGTTATTTCCTTAATTAATATATCTCTAAATTCGTCAGCAGTCATAGTTCCTAATTCTACTGAACCATGTTTACGTACAGAAACTGTGCCATTTTCCACCTCTTTTTCCCCTACAATCAACATATAAGGAAGCTTTTTCACTTCGGCGTCTCTGATTTTTCTGCCCACCTTCTCGTCACGTAAGTCTATCAGTCCGCGAATATCGGAATTATTTAGCGAATTCAAAACATTTTGCGCATATTCTTCATACTTTTCTGACACTGGCAAGACGATAAACTGCTCAGGCGCAAGCCATAACGGAAATTGCCCTGCACAATGCTCAATCAATACAGCCACAAAACGTTCCAAAGACCCGAACGGTGCACGGTGGATCATCACGGGGCGATGTTTCATGTTGTCACTTCCTGTATATTCTAACTCGAATCGTTCAGGTAGGTTGTAATCCACTTGGATAGTACCCAGCTGCCATTTGCGTCCAAGGGCATCTTTGACCATGAAATCCAGTTTTGGCCCATAAAAAGCCGCCTCACCGTACTCGACGACTGTTGGTAATCCTTTTTCTTCTGCGGCTTCAATGATAGCAGCTTCGGCCAAGGCCCAGTTTTCATCAGTACCGATATATTTCGTGCGGTTCTCCGGATCACGCAGCGAGACCTGTGCCGTATAATCGTTGAATCCCAGTGCGCCAAATACATAAAGCACAAGATCAATGACTTTCTTAAACTCATCTTTCACCTGATCCGGACGGCAGAACAAGTGAGCATCATCCTGCGTAAATCCTCTTACCCGAGTCAAACCATGAAGTTCTCCCGACTGCTCGTAACGATACACTGTACCGAATTCAGCAAAACGTACCGGCAAATCTTTGTACGAACGCGGTTTCACTTTATATATCTCACAGTGATGCGGACAATTCATCGGCTTCAGCAAAAATTCTTCGCCTTCGATGGGCGTTTTGATCGGCTGAAAAGAGTCTGCACCATATTTTTCGTAGTGGCCTGAAGTAACGTATAGCTGTTTGTGACCTATATGTGGTGTTACCACTGGCTCATAACCCGACTTTAACTGCGCTCTTTGCAAAAAATCAATAAGCTTTTGACGCAGCGCCGCTCCCTTTGGCAACCATAACGGCAAACCTGCCCCCACTTTCTCCGAAAAAGCAAAAAGCTCCAGCTCTTTGCCCAGTTTACGGTGATCGCGTTTTTTCGCTTCCTCAATAAACTTTAGGTATTCTGTCAGTTCCGATGCCTTGGGGAAAGTAACTCCATAAATTCGGGTCAATTGCTTACGGGTTTCATCCCCTCTCCAATATGCCCCAGCTACATTGGTGAGCTTTATGGCTTTGATAAATCCCGTGTTGGGAATATGAGGGCCACGGCATAAGTCCGTAAAGTCTCCCTGTGTATAGAAAGTGATCTTGCCATCTTCCAGATCTTTGATCAGATCCAGCTTATACTCATCTCCCTTTTCGGTAAAATAAGCCAAAGCCTCTGCCTTGGACACAGCTTTGCGTTCAAATGTTTCTTTGCGTTTGGCCAGCTCCAGCATTTTGTCCTCAATCGCTTTGAAGTCATCTGAGGAAAACTCGCGGTCACCAAAATCCACATCGTAGTAAAAGCCTGTCTCAATCGACGGACCAATACCGAATTTAATTCCCGGATATAATGCTTCCAGTGCCTCGGCCAACAAGTGCGCAGAAGAATGCCAGAAGGTCGATTTTCCTTTCGCGTCGTTCCAGGTCAGCAACTTGACCGTCGCATCTTCTTCAATCGCACGGGATGAATCCCATACTTCACCATTTACTTCGGCAGCCAGCACATTCCTTGCTAGCCCCTCAGAGATCGACAACGCGATCTCCGCTGCAGTGATTCCCTTTTGATACGTTCTTACGGAACCATCAGGTAGTGTAATTTTAATCATTTACAACTATGATCTTATATTGTTAAAAAAAGAAAACACAAAACAACATGTACAATTATGTTATTACACTTATGTTTTCAATAAATAAATTGTAACACAAATTTAGCAAAAATTCTGACAATAAGCAGCCCATTTATGATCTTTCGCTCTACTCGTTATAGCGGGCAATGCCTACTATAACGAGCAGCGGGCTGAAGAAATAAGAATGAGTAAGATTGGCGGGCGCAAGCATGATAATAACATTAAGATGACAGGAAATGCAGTCAAATGAACAGCTGGAATTGAGCTTATCAGTAATAATTGCTACCTTTGCAGACTCAAATTTGAACTATGTCGAATCAAGTACCTGAAGACGGAACACGATTGCCTTTGATGGAAGAGTTCTACACCATCCAAGGAGAAGGATACCACACCGGGACGGCCGCTTATTTCATACGGCTGGGCGGCTGTGACGTGGGTTGCCATTGGTGCGACGTAAAGGAAAGTTGGGATGCTTCTATTCATCCCCTGACAGCAGCAGATGCTATCATTGAAAATGCTAAAAAATATCCGGCGAAAACAGTGGTCATTACCGGTGGTGAGCCACTTATCTATAATCTGGATTATCTGACCAAAGGACTGCACGTCGCCGGTATCAAAACGTTTATCGAAACATCCGGCGCTTATCCATTAAGTGGGGAGTGGGACTGGATATGTCTGTCACCGAAAAAATTCAAGGCACCAAGAAAGGATGTACTCGACGCTGCCGGAGAATTAAAAGTCATTGTTTTCAACAAAAGTGATTTTGCCTGGGGTGAACAATATGCCCAGCTGGTCGGTCCCGACTGTAGACTATACCTGCAACCGGAATGGTCCAAGTCGAAAGAGATGACGCCGCTCATCATAGATTATGTCAAAGAAAACCCCAAGTGGGATATCTCTTTACAGACGCACAAGTACTTAAATATTCCATAATCACCAGCCATGATAAAAAAAGAAAAAGAGAGCAGTTTTATAAAATGCTCTCTTTTTCTTTTTTTATCAGTGTACTTACTTGACATAGGCCTTGATAAAATCTTCCAGCTCCAACGTCTGTGTTTCGTCTTCTTCCTTGTCCTTCACCAACACCTTACCTTGTCCATCTACATCCAGAAATGCCAAGCTTGCGGGAATAAGTATCTTTCCACTATCATCTAACAAGCCGACCTTACCATCTTCAGCAAAGATCAAATAATCGTTTAAAAATTTGCTGATATTCTCCTTTTTATCCAGCAGAACCTTGCCCTCACTATTCACCAGTCCAAAAGCACCATCTTTCTGGAAGATCGCCAGCCGTTCATTCGCGGGGGTAAGCCAGTCAAAGCCGGCCTTATTGATTTTATTTCCTTGCTTATCCAGTAACCAAAAATAATTATCTTTATCCGATACAATAGCTACCTGCTCATTGAAATACGCGAGCGAAAAAAGCGCGCAGGGCAGCACTTCTTTCCCGGACAGATCCTTTATCCCGTAATACTCGTCATTGGTTTCTTTATCTTTTACAACCATCCATTGCAGCGACTTATCCAGCGGAAACGTATCTTCGAACAGGCTCACATCCTCGGTTCCTTCGGCTGGGAGGCCACCTGAAATATCCACTACCTTGGCATTCTGGGGTAATTGAAAACCTTTTGCCCCAGATACACTGGCGATCTTTGTCGTTTCGAACCCCAGGTCTTTTTGTTGTCCAAGCGACAGCTTGAGCACAGCACCGGGAAGGTCATTTACGAAAGAAAAAGCGGTCAGGTAATAGGTCGGTACAGCTTCAGAGTACCACACTGTTGCTTCAGCCGAATCCGCCTGGTTTTTGATCAGCAACTTGGCTTTTTTACAGGTCACTCCAGCAACATCTTCAATCTCGCCCATATCCTGCAACAGCACATATGGTCCTGCCGGTTCTTTTAACTTGCTGCTGACCACTTGATAGGAAGGATGATAAGACTCTGCCGTCACGATATCGTCACCAACGGAAAACGAATAGGTCTTACCGAGTTTTCTGTTTAAAATAGCATGTTCTTTTTGATTAATGACAGCCGACGAATGTGCCGCATCCGCTAATACCTCCACATTCTTATAAGCTGTCTTGCCTTTTAAAAAGGGCTCATAAAATTCCTTTGCGAATTCGGGAATCTCAGATTCAAACTTCTCCGACGAAATTTCACCTTTAAACACCAGTTCCATCTGCCATTGTTTGTCCTGTCCATACACAAGGGAAGTTGATAACCCAAACACCAAAATTACGCTGACTAAATTGTTCATATGCATGCTAAATATGAAGCTAAATAACAAAAGATAGACCAAAAAGCCTATCTTTCATCTATATTTTTTATTTAATTGATTTTTGTTTTCTAAACTTTTACCAAATCTGGGGCATCAGCTTTACCCGGCATCAGCTGTAATGTTTACAGCACAACAGTCTGTTTTGTTTTTACGGCCTCATCGCAGGCTAAAGCAATGTGTAGACTGTTAATGGCATCTTCCATCGAAGAAGACAGATCCACATTCTCCAAGATCGCCTGCCGGAAAAAACGCTGTTCGCGATTGCATAGCTCCTGGTGATCCGGCTCGTCGGATAAGTTGATCCATTCGTCTTCCCGCACGAATTCATTGTTTCCATCTACCTCAGCATAATGTACGCGCAAACTCTCAGTCTGTGTATGTGCCGCTACCGAATCGGATTTACCTTCATCACTTGCCTTGTCCGCCACAATGGACACAGCACCTTTTGGTCCGAAAACATCTTTTACAAAGAAAGCGTTCTGACTGACCATGGGGCCCCATCCGGCCTCATACCAGCCGACCGAACCATCCTCAAAATGCAGTTGAAGCTGACCATAATTGTAGTTCCATGATGGAATATCTTCCGTCAGACGGGCGCCGATAGCCGAAACCCGCACGGGTTTGGCACCCACCATCTGGCACATCACGTCAATATAATGAACCCCGCAATCGACAATAGGACTTAGGCTGGACATCAGATTACGATGCACATCCCACATATAGCCATGGCTTTGCTGGTTTAAATTCATCCGCATAACCAGTGGCTTTCCGAGCGACCGCGAAAGCTGGATAAACTTGATCCATGAAGGGTGATATCGAAGGATATAGCCTACCACAAGTTTTTTATTATGCTTCACTGCAGCGTCAACCACTTCACGGGCTCCGGCAACATCTTCCGCCAGCGGCTTCTCGATAAACACATGGGCTCCGGCTTCAAAAGCCTTGATCGCGTAGTCTTTATGAGTGTCCGGATAGGTGGCAATACAGACCGCATCCGGGCTTGTTTGTGCCAGCGCTTCCTCATACGCATCAAAAAGCGCATAGTCTGCTCCCAAATCCTGATTGAGCTTCTTTTTACTCGCTCCTCTTGCCACAAGACCTACGATCTCAAAGCCTTCCAGTTCGTGATACGCTCTGGCATGAGAAGCACCCATATTGCCGCAGCCGACCACTAATATTCTGATCAGTTTCATTGTTTAGTTTTAAATTTATTTACATCTTATTTTTTCCTTAACCCGTCGAGCGCAAATGCCGATCCGCTGCCTAAAACAGCACCAGCCAGTACATCTGTCGGATAGTGCACACCAAGATACATTCTGGAATAACCCACACTGCCCGCCCAGAGGAGTGATGGCCCAACGACATACCATTTTGGATAGGCACGGGATAAGGCTGAGGCCGTGGCAAACGCGGACGAGGTATGACCGGACGGAAACGAATAGCCGCTGGCCGTACGGACGGAGATAAAATTTGGGTACTTTCTGAACGGCCGGCTCCGTTTGATCAAATGTTTTATCCCGACATTAACCAGAGCCGTCACAGCTGTACTGCTTGCCACATAAAGCGCATTCTGTCGCATCACTTTGTCATTATTGACTGCACCAGCGACCAGCAGGCCCACGGGCACTGCCACCTGTACATAGTTATTGATATCCGACAGCACCTTGAATGTCTGGGTTTGCGGTGGCGTCCGCGTTTCGGCAATGGATTCCAGAATCCGGATGTCCAGTGTGGATGCCGTCTGTGCTTGCGCCCAGAAGACCATATTCAGACTGCTCATCCAGCAGATTACAAAAAACACTATTTTTTTCATACCCATTAAACAATTTGGTTCATGCCTTGCTAAATTGAATTAACGGCCTGCTGTCAGCCGCTCAGCAGGCTATCTGCAATTTCTTGCTTTCAAACGTAATGCCGCCACGACTGAGGCCTTGAAACATGCGCACGTCGAAACATGCGCACGTCGTATTTCAGACTTGAATTAACAATTCTTAAAAATAAACAATTTTCTAGCTTTGTCATTCCTTATTTCAACTTTCTTGCCTTCATCCCTTGACAATCCCATGCATCCACGATCGTTTCACTGTGTCCACGTAAATGAAGGAACTTGCATATTTTAACATACTATTGTTGCATTTCCCATTAATTTAGTATACATTTGCTTCCAGTTATTAATACAAACATGGTCTATACCTACGTACATCATTTTCATTTGCATCATCGCCATTGCGGCGATATGTTAATTTAATGTGTTCTTACGTAGAATACCTTCCCTTCTGTTTGATTTCTTATTATTAATAATTTACTGCTAACATTTATAAAGCGTTGAAAAATCTTAAAATTGCTATCCAAAAATCGGGTAGGTTAAACGAAAAATCTGTTCAATTACTGAAAAACTGTGGTTTGGATTTCGAGAACTACAAAAGCTCCCTCATTACCACTGTGGGAAATTTTCCGCTCGAAATTTTATTTCTGAGAGATGACGATATCCCCGGATATGTCGAACAGGGAATCGCAGACCTCGGCATCGTCGGTGAAAATATTATTGACGAAACAGAATCCAAAGTGGAGTACCTCAAACGGCTGGGATTTGGCAAATGTACGCTGAAACTCGCTATTCCCAAAGACAGCAGCATCGAAGATCTCCGGGATCTAAACGGCAAAGCCATCGCGACATCCTACCCAAATATTCTCAGAAACTTCCTGACTGCGTATAATATTGAGGCGGACATCCGGCTGATATCGGGCTCCGTTGAAATATCTCCCGGTCTGGGCCTCAGTGATGCCATATGTGATATCGTTTCGACCGGCGGAACATTGAAAAGCAACGGTCTTAAGCCTTTTGCTGATGTAAAAACTTCTGAAGCTATCCTAGTGGGCCGAAAAGGACTGGAAGGCAATGAGATTCTGACCGAACTGGTCCAGCGTATTGAATCCGTCCTCTTAGCAAAAGAAACAAAATACGTGGTGCTGAATGTCGAAAAGAAAAATTTACCGGCCATTACTTCCCTATTGCACGGCGTCAAAAGTCCGACGGTGGTGCCGCTTGCAGAAGAAGGCTGGGTAGCCGTACATACCGTGATTACAGAGGACGATTTCTGGGATAAGATCAATAAACTAAAGGCTGAGGGGGCTCAGGGTATCGTTGTGATGCCGATCGAAAAAATTATTTTATAATACTTGATGCGCAAACTATCATGTTAACAACATACGACTACGGATCCCTAGGACGAGAAGATCTACAGCGCTTGACTGCGCGAAACACAGATCCGAACAATACCATCCAAGAAGTGGTCCACGATATCATCCAGCAGGTGCAGAAACAAGGAGACTCTATTTTACGTGACTACGCGGCTAAATTTGACAAAGTTCAACTTGACAAGCTCTATCTGGACGAGCAGGATATTGACGAACTGGCATCGGCCATCCACCGGGACCAACAGCGTGCCCTGGAAATCGCTTTCCAGAACATTCACCGTTTCCACAGTATACAATTAAAGCGCGAGCGCGCGGTAGAAACCATGCCCGGCGTAAAATGCTGGCGCGAAATACGCCCCATAGAAAAAGTAGGACTTTATATTCCTGGCGGCTCGGCAGTATTGCCCTCTACCCTACTGATGCTAGGCATACCAGCCAAAATCGCTGGCTGCAAAGAGATTGTAGTCTGCTCACCGCCTCAGGCTAACGGAAAAATCAACGGATTTGTAGCCTACTGCTTAAAGCTGCTCAAAATCAACCGGATTTATTTGGTCGGCGGAGCACAAGCTGTGGCAGCCATGGCTTTCGGCACGCAGACGATTCCAAAAGTTGACAAAATATTCGGTCCGGGCAACCAATTTGTCACCAAAGCCAAGTCCCTTATACAAGGATTGACCAACTGCAGCATAGATATGCCTGCTGGCCCCTCAGAAGTACTTGTTATCGCCGACGGATCCGCCACGCCTGCTTTTGTGGCTGCGGATCTACTGGCGCAGGCTGAGCATGGTGTTGACAGTCAAGCAGTATTAGTCGCTACCTCCTCTGAAATCGTGGATCGGGTCAATGCAGAACTCGCCAGCCAACTGGAGGTCCTGCCGCGGAAAGCGCTCGCAGCGAAAGCAATGGAAAACTCCTATGCGGTGGTCGTAGCCAACCTTGAAGAAGCCATGCAGTTTTCCAATGAATACGCTCCTGAACATCTTATCCTGGAAACGGATCAATGGGAGTCTCTGACCAGGTACATCAGCAATGCCGGCTCTGTATTTTTAGGGCACCTGACGCCGGAAAGCGCTGGGGACTATGCTTCCGGAACCAATCATACCCTACCGACATCGGGCTATGCCCGCTCGTACTCAGGGGTGTCCGTGGATTCCTTTGTGAAGAAAATTACCTTTCAGCATATCAATGAAACGGGCCTCCAGCAGATCGGCTCCACGGTGGAAATTCTCGCCGAGCTAGAAGGCTTACAGGCACATAAAAATGCGATCAGTATCCGGAAAAGCGAGACTAACTGATGGATACTTCGCTAATGTAAAAAAGTCGGTTTCGTTATAAACCGACTTTTTTACATTGCCTAAGTGAGAGCCATCACAGCCTATCTTCCAAAGGTATCATAATTGTCAGTAGCATATTTCTCAAATCTGGTCAATAGTGCGATATTATCTTTTTCAAGCTGGCTTAATGCCCCACTCACATCCTTAGAAACCGGCACGTACCAATCCACAGGGTCAAAAAACTGGCGGATACTAGGTTTCGTAAAAGCATAACCGTGCCTGGCGAAAATCGTATTGCGGATAATTTCTAAATCCAGTTTTTTGAGATTTTTCACATCCTTCTCCGTCAGCTTCTGTTTGGATGCGTTAATACTGAATACCGCAGGAGAAGCCGACCGATAGTATTCCATGACGTAAGTATATGTTGAATCGCCATCCTGATCGGTTGCTTCTTCCCGTTTCGCATTGATCCAATCGACCAGCGTACCGTATTCATCGTCCTGCTTATTGAGCATGAGGTTAGGATTATAGGCAAACTGCTTTTTAAGCAGTTTAAAATGTCTCTTTTTGATTTTGACCTGTTGATCGTAAGCTACCCAATTGCCGATCAACGTATCGCCTTTCCGTTTGATCTCAAACCGGCCATCTGATTTTTTATCCCCCGGCTCGTCGAGCAAGAGCTGTATCGCATTGTCTTCACCTTCAACTTTACCGGTCAGCGGCCGCAGGTTGCCTTTGACCACATTTTGTCCAAATACATTTCCTTTATCTGTAATTTTCTTGATCGTCAAGTTGATCTTTGGTGAATAATCTGTCGACGGGAGGTATTCCTCGTCTCCGAGGCTTTCTTCATCAACCAAAAAATCGCCTACCCAATTTCCGTAGAGGTCCTGATGAGCCTCCTGTTCCACAACAACGGTATCCTGCGCTTTCGGAGCGGACTCCATGCTTTGTTGTTTTGCCCGGTCCTTACAGCCCATTGCGGCCGCAAGCAGCAGTAATAAATAGAAATTCTTTTTCATGGCTATATAAATTGTCTAAAGCGAGTGGCGCTAGGCGGAGGAGTTACCGTTTCCAATGGGCGATCGCTCTGCCGGCCACGATTTCTAAAATAAATAATTAGTTCAACAAGCAGTAAATTTGGTACCCAGCCCAACCAGGCAATAATCTGATACACATCCATAGGATTGGGCTGAAAGAAGTAGACCAATATCACTTTCCAGAAGCGCAAAGTAAGGGCTGAGCAGGTCAGTGCGAAACTGCGCAACATAAAATCACGATGCGCATTGAAGTTTTTCCGAAAGGCCGAACGAGTTGCCTGCCAGGTAAAATAAAACCAGCCCACCGCCAGCAGTTCAAAAGAAATAATGGCCAGTATACCACCATTGGCCACTACGCCAATCAATAGTCCGGAAGGCGCCGCAAGCATTAAAATGCTCAGGACATAACTGTAACCAATAACACGGTGCAAGCGGGGATAACGTTTGAGCAGATAACGGCTAAATTGGGTAAAACCGGCAGGAAGGGCTAATATGGCCGAACATACATGCACATAAAATGCATACTTATACCACCAGAGCTCCTCAATTTCGCTTTGCTTTATCATCAGAAAATTGGCATCCAGCGCAAAGCTTCGGTATCGCCATGTAATCTCTGCCATCAGCGCCGCACTGTAGGCAAAGATCAAAAGCCAAAAGCCCTGTACAACCGAAAACCGAACTTTCTTTAACATCCCCCTGTTTATTTACTACGGATCGCCTCGACAGGGTCCAGCCGCGAGGCCATCAAGGCAGGAACAATACCCGATATCAGACCAATAAATGTGGATAATGAAACTGTCAGGATCACCATCTTGAGACTGACAACAATGCCAACCCCTGTCGCCACCTGCACGATAAAGGCCAAAAAATACACAACAAAAAGACCAATGCCGCCGCCCAACAGACATAATACAATGGATTCTATCAGAAACTGGGATAAAATAAAGAAGTTTTTGGCTCCCAATGCCTTTTGAATACCGATGATATGCGTACGTTCTTTAACACTCACAAACATGATATTGGCAATACCAAACCCGCCAACGAGGATGGAAAAGATACCGATTGAAAAACCAGCGAGATTGATGATGCCAAACAACTGGTCGAGCGCCCCGGTGATCATCGTTGTTTGATTGATCGAAAAATTATCTTCACGTTGTGGCGAAATACGCCGGATCGAACGCATCAGCGTCTTCGCTTCACTTTCGGCTTCCGCCAATGTATAATTCGATTTGATTAACATCGCGATACTCGGAGAAAAGTTGTCGTAATTCACTAAATTGCGGGCAAGTTCAAACGGAATAAAAGCCGTATCATCCGGAGAAGTATTGATCAGCACACCATTCCCCTCTTTCTTTAGCACCCCAATAACCTGTACCTTTCTCCCAAGCATACTGATATACTTGCCGATCGGCTGCTCATTCGGAAAAAGGCCTTCAGCAATATTTGCTCCCAAAATCGTCACCAGCGCACCACCTCTGGATTCGCTTTCTGCAAAATAACGTCCATTGACAATATTGAGATTCTGTATATACAGGTTTTCATAGGTCGCTGCATTCACGGAAGATCCCTGCGCTGAATTGTTTTTGTATTTAATCGTCGTGTTCCCGATATTGATCATATAGGCCATGTACTCGGCAGTAGTCATCCGGTTTTTCAGATCAAGATAGTTGTTGTAGGTAGGCTCAGGCCGATTGAGGTATTTCCACCAAGGATAATTTGGACCTCCGTCCCATGGCCATTTTTCGATATAGAGTGTCTTGCTGCCTATTTTCTTCACGGATTCCTCTATATTGTTTCGTAGGGTATCCACTGCTGAAAATACACCTATAATCGTAAAAATACCAATCGTCACGCCCAGCAAGGAGAGCATGGTACGTGTCCGGTTGTCCTTTAATGCTGACAATGCAAACTGACAACTTTCCAATATCAATCGAAGGAATAACATAATTATATTCTAAAATACGAGATAGTTTTGATTTAATGTCAAAATCAATAAAAATATATCTACAAATTGGAAATAACGCCTTTCCATACCCAAAAAAGTTATAACTTTGTATGCTTTTTGCAACCTGGTATTTGGTGCACTGTAATGCACTGAAAGGTAGACATTAAAATTATATCATTAAAGATGAAGTTATCTCAATTTAAATTCAACTTACCAGAATCACTACTTGCTTCTGAACCTTCTGAAAATCGTGACGAATCGCGTCTGATGGTCTTACATAAGGATACTGGTAAAATAGAACACAAAATTTTCAAAGATGTATTGGATTATTTTGACGACAAAGACGTCATGATATTGAACAATACGAAAGTTTTTCCAGCACGTCTATACGGCAATAAAGAAAAAACTGGAGCGACTATTGAGGTTTTTTTGTTACGCGAATTGAACAACGAGCTTCGTCTATGGGATGTACTGGTGGATCCGGCACGTAAAATTCGTGTTGGCAACAAGTTATATTTCGGTGATGATGATTTGCTGGTAGCTGAAGTTGTTGACAATACTACTTCCCGCGGCCGGACGATCAGATTTTTATTTGATGGTACAGACGAAGAATTCCGCCGTAATATCGAAATTTTAGGCGAAACTCCACTGCCGAAGTATATTAAGCGCAAGGCTACGCCTGAAGATAAGTTCCGTTATCAAACCATCTATGCCAAAAATGAAGGAGCTGTGGCTGCACCAACTGCCGGCCTTCACTTCTCACGCGAACTGATGAAACGTCTCGAACTTAAAGGCGTTGATTTTGCTGAAGTCACCCTTCACGTTGGTCTCGGTACTTTCCGTACGGTAGAGGTAGAAGATCTGACAAAACACAAGATGGACTCCGAGCAGTTTATTATTACGGAAGAGGCTGCCAGAATCGTGAATAAGGCTATCGACAACAAACGTCGTGTCTGTGCCGTAGGAACCACTTCCATGCGTGCGATCGAATCTTCGGTTTCTGCCGACCACCATTTAAAGCCGGCGTCTGACTGGACGAGCAAATTTATCTATCCACCCTACGATTTCAGTATTGCAAATTCGATGATCACCAACTTTCACACACCCGAATCTACCCTGTTGGTGATGATTGCGGCCTTTGCAGGTTATGAAAACGTCATGAACGCTTATGAAGTTGCCGTGAAGGAAAAATATAGATTTTACAGCTATGGTGATGCCATGCTGATTATATAATTAGACTTTCCAAAGGAATAAAACAGAACGTGGGTAGCTGCAAACTATCCACGTTTTTTTACATAGACACTATAATTTCTATCCGATGAACTTTGTCGTTATCGTTGCTGCAGGCACTGGAAGCCGCATGAACAGCAGCCTTCCTAAGCAGTTTCTTGAATTGAATGGAAGACCTGTGCTTATGCACAGCATAGAGCGGTTTTCCCAATCCCAAGATGTATCAGAGATTATTCTCGTAATTAGCCGCGAGATGGAAGAGTTTTGGAAAGCATTGTGTATGGCAAATCAGTTTGACGAAGTGTATCACTTGGTGTACGGCGGGAAAAGCCGCTTCGAAAGTGTCAGAAACGGTATCCAATATATACAGGAGCATTTTCAAATCGGGAATAATGACTACATTGCCGTACACGACGGCGCCCGGCCTATCATCTCTTCGGAACTGATAGCCCGTGCTTTTCATGGCGCCTACCAGCACCATGCAGTTGTACTGGCTCAATCCAGCGTGGAGTCAGTGCGCATAGGCAATCCTAGAACCAGTAACGCACTGGATAGAAATCAAGTTTGGCTCGTTCAGACACCGCAGGTCTTTCAAGCGGAATTACTGATCAACGCCTACTGCCAGCCAGAAGACCCCTTATTTACTGATGATGCTTCAGTCGTTGAAAAAATGGGCAATTCGGTCGCCATCGTTGAGGGTGATCCCAAAAATATTAAAATCACCTATCCCCAGGACTTGCAAATTGCCCAGTTTTATCTCAGCCTGCCAGATTAAGCATTACCACGTATAACACGCAACAAAACGACAATAATGGCGATGACGAGTAGGATGTGGATGATATTACCTCCTGCATAACCTCCAAAAAAGCTGATTGCCCAGATAATGACCAGGATGACGGCAATGATGTACAATAAATTTCCCATTTTTTTATTATTTAATACCTTATTATGTTTTACACTAGTTATAACAATGAGAAATACAGTAAAGTTTTGCAATAAGTAGAATCTTATAATTCGAGCTGCAGTCTGTCGTAGGCCAAAAACATGGAGGCAGGCAGTTCTTGGGAGACTACTTCGTGCAGTCCCATCCGATGTCCAATATGCGTAAAGTAGGTCTTTTCAGCATGAACATCACGTGCAAACTCAATTGCCTCCTCAAGTGTAAAATGTGAAATATGGGACTCTTTCTGCAGAGCGTTGACGACCAGCACCTTTACTCCCTCAAGAAGCCGCCTCGATGCCGCACCAACAAACTTGGCATCGGTGATATAGGCAAAGTCATCAATTCTATAACCGATTACCGGCATTTTATAATGCATGACCTCAATCGGCATGATATCTTTTCCGAAAAGCTGAAAAGACTCTCCAGCCGTGATCTCTTCCAAATCCAGTCGCGGTGCTCCTGGATATTTTACGTCTGTAAATGCGTAGTAAAACTCACGTTTTAAAGCCTGATGGAGATCAGACGTCCCGTAGATGGCTATAGACGAGTGCTGCTGGTAGTTAAATGCTCTGACATCGTCCAACCCCGCGATATGATCTTTGTGGGAATGAGTCATCAGCACGGCATCCAGATGGGTCACCTTTTCCCGAAGCATCTGGTACCGGAAATCAGGCCCCGTATCCACGACAAGGGTGTGATCGTTATATTCCAGGAGTATGGATGAACGTAAACGCTTGTCCTGCTTGTCCATGGATTGGCAGACTTGACATTGGCATGCTATAACAGGCACACCCTGTGATGTTCCGGTTCCTAAAAATGTTACTCTCAAACTGCTGTCTTTGATTTCAGTACTTCTTCGTATATTGGCACGAGTCCTTCGGAAATGGCTTCCGAATTAATTTCCACTTCCAACAGAATATTCCACAAGGATTGGATCTTTACCTCGAGGTTAGAAAACTTATTTACAACCACGACCTTGGTCGCTTGCAACATACAGGCTCCGGTACGGAATGATCCCTTCTCATACCTCACTTTATATCCCTGTTCCTTAAAAAACTCTTCTATTTTTGCTAAACTGCTTTGTGTAAACGGCAACAAATCTTCCTCCTTTTAAAATATCAAGCTCAGTAAACCAAACTTAGCTAAATTTGCTTTCAAATACAAATTTAATCAACCTGCCAATGCAGCCCTCCTGCATCATACTCATTACGCAAATGCGCTGAATCACTCAATAGCAAACGATGAACTGAGGACGATTTGTCATTACTCAGCAAGCTTAAGAATTAAATTACCGAAAGTCTGCCAGCTATATTTTTTCTTTTCATCGATAATATTTGTCCGGAATTGCTGCTCTTTGTTACGGGTATAGAAGTCCATAATTCCATTGGCAATAGCCTCTGCGTTGGGCTCCACCACATATCCCACGTAGTCACTTTCCACGAGCTCGGGCAGTCCCCCGACATTGCTGACGATCATGGGGAGATCGAAGTGATAAGCAACTTGGGTAATTCCGCTCTGCGTGGCTGTTCGGTAAGGTAGCACAACACAATCTGCTGCGGAAAAATAACGTCCCACTTCTTGGTTCGGAATAAAATCGGTATGCATAAAAATGGCGTCATCCAGATTATGCTTGCTGATAATTGCCCGGTAAGGTGCAGGATCTCCATAAAATTCTCCAGCCAGCAGCAGTTTCACCTGAAGCTGCCGAACCCGGGCGTCTGCCAAAGCTTCCAACAGCAGATCCAAGCCTTTATAATGCCGGATAAAACCAAAGAATAAAATGACTTTTTCATTTTCGGGAATATGGAGCTGCTTGCGCGCCTCTGCTTTAGACAGGTGAGCTCCATAATTATCGTACAACGGATGTGGGCTGTATACTGCAGGCATTTGCGGACTTAGCTGCCTTAAATCAGCCAATACACTTTTGCTCATGGTCACACAGGCATCGACGGATTTCAAAAAATAACGGATCAGCAAGGTATCACCAAAGCGTTGTTCGTGCGGAATGATATTGTCGGCGATACAAACTATCCGGGTATGCTTGTTTTTCTTTACCTGACGTTGGATTGTACCTAAGCAGGGCCCAAAGAAAGGCATCCAAAACCGGACAATCAACAGGTCATACCGAGCATTTTTTAGTTCTCTTCCGACCCTAACCCAATTCAGTGGGTTAACGGAATTCACTTTGGTCCTGATGTGCAAACCCGCAGGCGGGGGCTCATCGGAGTACTGAGATTTGCCCGGAAAAAGAAAATTCGGATATTGCAAGGAAAAAGAATAGATATCGACTTCATGGCCCTGTGCTTGGAAATGGGATGCCAGCCGCTCGTTGAAAGAAGCGATCCCCCCCCCTCTTAGCGGATAAGCAGAGCCTAAAATGACAATACGCATATGCCGATTAAATGACTTTTTCGATCTGATACTCATTTCGATCAGAGCTGCTCCTGGAGACCAATTCCGCCAAAAAACCGGTCAGGAACAATTGTGTTCCCAAGATAATAGCTGTCAGCGCAAAGAAAAACAAAGGCTGATCTGTGATATCTCTAAACGGTGTGCCATTAGCGATGCTCATCAACTTATGACAGATCAGATAAATCGAAATGAAAAGACCCGCAAGAAAACTAATCACGCCCATGACGCCAAAAAAGTGCATAGGCCGTTTAGAGAATTTTCCGACGAAAAATATCGAAAGTAGGTCTAAAAAACCCTTGATAAAACGACCGGGGCCAAATTTCGTGGAGCCGTACTTGCGCGGATAATGTTGCACAATCTGCTCCTGAATATTGGTAAAGCCTGCCCACTTGGCTATGACAGGAATATACCGGTGCATTTCACCATATACTTCTATATTTTTGACGACCTCCTTTTTGTATGCTTTGAGACCGCAATTGAAATCATGTAAATTGTGAATTCCCGACATCGATCGGGTCACACCGTTGAACAGTTTTGTCGGAATTGTTTTGGTCAACGGATCATAACGTTTTTGTTTCCAGCCCGAAACCAGGTCAGCGCCTTTATTCATAATGCGGTCATACAATTCCGGAATCTCGTCAGGACTATCCTGAAGATCTGCGTCCATAGTAATGACGACATCCCCCTGAGCAGCCGCAAATCCTACATTTAAAGCAGCGGATTTTCCATAATTACGTCGGAATTTAATCGCCGAAATATTGCCGTTCTGCAGCTTCAGCTGTTCAATGATTTTCCATGAATTATCCTTGCTGCCATCATCTACCAGAATGACTTCATACGAGAAGTGATTGGCAGTCATGACACGATCAATCCAGGCGGTCAACTCCGGCAGGGACTCTTCCTCGTTAAATAATGGAACTACAACTGAAATATCCATGTGTATGTTAATCATGCTAAAAATGTACTATTGTAATACGAACAAAGGTATTACTTTTCCAGCAATACCTTAATGATATATATTAATTTACCTGTTCCTACTTGTTATCTTGCGCATACACGAGTCTTTCCCTTTTTGACAATGCAGCCAAAATCAAGGCAAAGACAAATTGAAACAACAAAGTAATGGCCAAGCCTTTAAAAATCTGTCCAAACGTAATTTTACCAATTGAATCCACCTGTTTCTCCAATTCTGCGATTTTCGAGTCGATTACTTCATCGGGTATATTGTTTTTTTCCATATAGTCAATGGTCACATTAATAGTATGTGTCACAACTTTTTCCTGCAGTTCTGGATTGATAAAATTTACGTAAATCTGGGTTCCAATAGTAGAGATAATGGTTGAAATGGCCAGCATCATGAAGATGGACTTCAATGCTATGGAAAAACTCCAATAACCGCCGTAGGCTTTCCGAAGTGCAAAAGAAAATAATGCTGCAATAATAATAAAAATCCCTGTATTGACGATAAACGACATGGACATTACTGCCCAAAAAGACTCTTGGTCTTTGACGACAAAGAGAACCGCGAGACCAAGAATAAAAGAAATAACTCCTAGTATTATACCATAGACTATACTCCTCTTCTTATCGATGACCGCATCGAAGCCAGCATGATTTGGGTTGATTGAATCTACCATGGCATTATTTATTATAGTAAGTACTGATGATTTTATATAGAGCTAGATCAAAGGCTTTATTGTCTGACGCCGCGACATATTCGTCAAATTGACTTTCATTGGGATTTAGCTCGCTAAAGAAACTCATTACCGGATAAAACAACTCATAGATCTCGCTTCTCGGATTGATGCCCTGGGCAACTTTTGCTATCTCGCTGTAAGGGCTATCTACCACAATCTGATTGGCGATGATGTCTTCGTAAATTTCGTGCTCATCCTGAAATTCATCTTCATCCACAAGCAAAAACTCCTTTAAAAAATCATCCAGTTCAGGTTCGATTTCATCGTCCTTGCATTCACCAAGATAAAGAAAAATGTTGAGCAGCTCGGTTCCACGATCTATTGTCTCATCTTCGATGGCTTCCCATTCCTCGGAATCCAGATAATCGTCTTCCAGTTTCAGCACATCACTCGAAAAGAAATTCATTAACAACAAATCAACATAAACCTCCCGCAATTCGTCGAAAAGAGGATAATCATCAAAGGTCTCATCCAACAGGGCCAGCTTGTCGAGATAGGGAGCCTCGGTGTCAAATACTTGCAGGAGTTTCGTTAAAAACTCTTCGGCATTTCCAATGCCGTCAACTTGGCCATAATTTAAGATTCCTGCCTCTATAGCAGCCTTTACATTTGCTTCCATGGTTTAATCGTTTTTAGTCAATTGATTATTATTGATGATCATTTCGACAGCCCCCTGTAATGTCTGTCCGAATAATGGAGAATTTTTTGATTTCGACTTATTTGATTTTTCATCAAAAGTCCAGGATTTTGTCAGATCAAACAGCACAAGATTTGCCAGCGCACCGACCTGTATCTGGGGCACTTCAACACCTAAAATCTGTCTTGGCCTAACGGCAAGGCAGTTAACGATTTGTTCTTCATTTAATCCCGCACGAACCAATAGCGGCAATACGGTCTGCAGGCCGATGATACCATTTTTAGCGATATGGAACTCCACATTTTTAAATTCCACCTCCTGTGGGGTGTGCTGTGACACAACAGCGTCTATAATCCCATCTTTCAGAGCTTTGATTAAAGCTTTGGCATCAGTCTTTGTCCGCAGCGGAGGGCTCACTTTATAGTTGCTGTCGAAGCCGGCAACATCCTCATCCGTAAATACCAGCTGATGTGCCGCGACATCGCAGGTGACACGCAGCCCCTTAGCTTTGGCCTTTTTGATCAGATCCACAGCTTCTGGCGTGCTGATCGAAGCGAAATGTATGGGCGCATCTGTATACTCGGCCAGATAAAGGTCGCGCGAGACCATTAAAGACTCCGCGAGATTAGGTATACCTTTCATCCCCAGATAGGTACTCATAGCCCCTTCGTTCATCTTATTACCCCCTGCCATCGACTCATCTTCTGCATGAGAGAATATCAGCCCCCCAAAACCTTTCGCATAAAGCAGCGCTCTGCTCATTAAGCCGGCCTGCTGTACACTTTTATTCCCATCACTGAAGGCTACAGCACCATTTTGCCTCATATCATAGAGCTCAGCCAACTCCTTTCCTTCTCTATTTTTACTGATCGCTCCAATGGGGTGCACGTCCACAATATTACCTTTGGCTGTATTGACCACAAGCGCCACTTCGGCGCGGCTCTGTATGGCCGGCTGTGTATTCGGCATCACCGCTACGCCGGTAAAGCCGCCTGCAGCAGCAGCCGCGGTACCCGTTACGAGATCCTCCTTTGTTTCCAATCCCGGCTCCCCGAAATTGGCATGTAAATCAAAAAATCCGGGCGACAAAATTTTACCAGTACCGTCAATAGTCTCTACGTTTTTATCAGCTACCTTGATGCTGTTTGCAATTTGCATAATCTTGCCCTTTTCGATCAATACATCAACAACCTGCTGATGAAATTCGTTACCTGGCAAAATTACTTTAACAGCAGTAATCAATAAGCTCTTCATATGTGAATGGAATTGAAATTAATAGGATACAAATCATTTGCTGAAGCTTGTGGCGTGTTCCATGTCATCAGACAAAAAACGGATCGATTACGATAATTAGTATCGTTATAAACCGATATTTTGCGTGATGCCTCTGATTGCTTCATTTCGAGAAACAAAGTTACAAAATACAATTTTATTATAGAACACCAAAAATGGATTTCAGTTCGTACTCCTTAAGAATTTTCGCCCCATTGGTAATGCTTAAATTCGAAGCCCGCCAGACTCAGAATCCGGTCGACAACTGTTTCTGCCAGCTCTTCCAATGTCTTCGGCAAGCTATAAAATGAAGGTGACGCAGGGCAGATAATTCCCCCCGCTTCGGTCACGAGTTTCATATTTTGGATATGGATAAGGCTCAGCGGCGTTTCCCGCGTGACCAAAATCAATTTCCGCCGTTCTTTTAGCATAACGTCAGCCGCACGGGTCGTGAGATCAGAGGAAATACCGTAGGCAATTCTTGAAAGTGTCCCCATCGAACAGGGACATACAATCATCGTATCAAAACGAGCCGATCCCGAAGCAAATGGCGCAAAAAAATCATTTTTGTCATAAAATTTAAAAGGGACATCCTGATAGCTTTCATCACCCAGTTCAGCACGCCACACATCTTTAGCATTGTTTGACATCACAATGCCGACCTCAGCGAGCTGAGTTTTTAATGAATTCAGCTTTTCCAGCAACACTTTCGCATATATAGAGCCGCTTGCTCCAGTAATGGCAACAACAATCTTTCTTTTGGACATTTCTCTTAAATAATAAACAAAGCTATAAAAAAAGGGCCGAAGTGAGAAACACCCGACCCTACATCTACCTATGAAAAACATGCCCTTGGGAGGGGCTTAACAAAAGTACATCTACTTTTGAATTTTCAAAAATATTATATGAAATACTACACATTTGTGTATTAAAAAATCGCAAAAAAGTATTTTTTCATGCTTCGCTATCCGCTTCAGCCGGATCGAAACGCGCCGGATCCGACTGAACTGGTTCTTTTTCCTGCAAATAAATTCCCGGATCAAACACAATTTTCGCGAATAAAACTTATTTTAGCGAGTAAGTTATGCAATTAGACTAGACATGAATCTTTCTATTTTAGAACAATATATCGAAGAAGGCAAAAGCCACGACATTGATTTATTATTGATTGGCAATCCCGAGCTACTGCAAGAAACGACAAGCCATGGCATATCACCACTTCTGCTGGCCTGTTATTACAATAAACCGCAGATCATCCGCATATTGTTACAGCATACCAAGACAATGACAATACATGAGGCTTGCGCTGCCGGACTAACCTCTTATGTGGAAGCAATCATCCAACAGGCTCCATCAGTAGTTAATGAGTGGTCCGCCCATGGCTTTTCACCGCTGGCTATGGCCACGTATTTCAACAAAACCGACATTGTACGACTTTTGTTATCAAAAAAAGTAAATCCGAATATTGCCAGCAGAAATGAACAGCAGGCCTATCCACTTCATATTGCGGCAGCAAATAATCATGAAGAAATTGGAAAAATGCTGCTCGAAGCTGACGCTGACGTCAATGCCGTGCAGGCGACTGGTGAAACAGCTTTGCATTTTGCGGCCCAGCATGGAAATATCGACCTGATCGTTGCTCTGCTGGAATTCGGTGCCGATACCCGGATAGTCAACATAAAGGGACTAACACCCGCAGATCTTGCCGCCGAAAAAGGTTTTAAAGAAATTGCGGAGATACTTGCAAATTAATTACGTAAAATTTCGGTTCCGATCCTACACTTCAGACACTGCTTCCGGTCACAGTAGTGTTTCTTGAGCTGTAGCATACCCTGCCCCTGAGATGCATTCGTCGCACGCCAGCCCAGATGTGCGAACTGCTTGATAATAGCATTTTTTTCTGCCGGCATCGCTTCCAGTAACGCGATCGCCCGGTCCATATATGGATGAATACCATAGTATTTTCCATAAGCAAATAGCATCAGAACCACAGTGTTGATAACCAAGATATCAACGGTCCCCTTTCCAATTTTTCCGCTCCGTTCGATACCTGGGCTAGCCCCTATTGAAAACCGGGATTTCCAATAAGAATTAATAGACGAAATATCGAACAGTAACCTCGCCTCAGCCAAGTTCTGAATTGTTAAAACCTTGGATAAACTCAGTGATTTTTCAGTGAATAAAGCGACAAGCTGTGCAATACGCAACTCGGGGAAATTATAGGGTCTCATACGCAGCTTTTTCCAGACACCATTAACCAAACGGATACCGTGCACTGCCTGCTGATAGGCAAATTCATGATAAAGCCGCTGCATGTACTGATCAGCGCACTCCGGGGTTAAAAAGCCGGCAATCCCAAACAACAAAGCTTCTATTTTCAGCCCATCGGAGCGGTATTTTTGCATCGTCGCCAACGGAAGTTTCTCCCCCAGCTCCTGAAATGTATCCGCATTAACCTTGAGCCCCATACATCGGCATATCCAAACCCAAAAGACCTTCTCCCAATCACTATTAAATTGCGCCAGCAGACCAAATATGTCCTCGGCTTTCACCTCCAGCCGCTCGACAGATAAGGCATCCAGCCACATGTCTTTTTTAAGCTCCTCCACTTCGCCGATCCGGGACTGACAGGGAAGCCAGTTTGTAGCACGCATCATGTTGGCATACTTATCCAGGAGATCCTGCCTTACGTACTCTGACAACACAAGCGTGGGTATAACACTTCCGTCGCTCCGATAGATAATCTGATCCTCTATCCATACCACATGTAAAATAACATTATTATAGGCTTCATCATATTGGTGCAGGTGTCTGTTCCAATCGGAAGAACGAAAATGGATTTCAATATTCCCAACCCATTCTTCATCAGCGAGTATAATATGTGACAGCACGAAATCCGGCCCGGCATCGGTATTATGCTGGCCAACACGAACTACAGCCAAAGGCGTCCCCGCACTCGTTCGCAATCCCACTCTATTGAATAGCCGTAGTTTCCAGATAAACTGCATTAAGTTTTCTGACACTACCATATTTGTATCTTAATAGATCTTGTTGATCAAAGGTTTATAACGCTCTAAAGATACAACTTTATACGATCATTTCACAAAAATGGTTAGTAAATCACTGGAAATTAACCTTTTTTCTAAAACATGCCCGTTCAGACGGGGAGCTGCTATTCCCATATGCAGTGTTTTCTCTGCTTGAAAAACACGCGCCTCATCCCAGAGTCCGGCATCGATAAACATCTGCAGGGTCGCTGCACCACCTTCAATAATGATGGACTGAACATCCATCAAATATAATTGGTAAAGAACCGTCTGAGGTAAATATAAACCATAATTCTCCAGCTCGATGTGTTTGATATGGCCTTGCCAGTCCGTTTTTTTTGCGTTGAAGACAATCGTTTCGGCCTGATCGTCGAAGATCTTCGCATCAGGAGGCACAACCAGGTCTCTATCGATCAGCACGCGGCGTGGATTAGCCCCTTTCCAATACCTGACGGTCAGCCTGGGATTGTCTATTAAGGCGGTTTTGGTGCCGACGAGAATAGCATCTTCTTCCGCCCGCCATCGATGCACCAGCTGCAAGCTTGCGGCATTGCTTATTCCCACCTGTCGATCTGCCTGCCCGATAAAGCCATCGGCGGATTGTGCCCATTTGAGAATAACATAGGGTCGATGCTGTCCTATCCGCGTAAAAAAGCGACGGTTGACCCACATGGCTTCTTTTTCCAGCAGACCGACTTCCACATCGATACCCGCATCTTTCAAGATACCGATCCCCTTTCCATTGACCTGCGCAAAGGGATCTAAACAGGCCACAAATACTTTTTTCGGCTTTAGACTGGCGATCATATCCGCACAGGGCGGAGTTTTCCCAAAATGCGCACAAGGCTCGAGGCTCACATAAAAAGTACTTTCCCCCCACAGTTCGCCTGCCTGATCTCCATATTTTTGCAATACGGCACGAACGGCATTCACTTCAGCGTGTGGCCCGCCGTACGGCGAGGTATACCCTTCGCCAATAATACAATGATTGTGAACAATCACGGCGCCCACCATGGGGTTGGGGCTCACCGAACCCGCTCCTTGTTGCGCCAGATCCAAGCAGCGCTGCATATATTGCCGATGTATATCCATGTTACAAATCTATGAAAATCGTACCTTTGACGTATGCGAATACTCAAGGATTTCGAATTATTATTTCAACAGGAATTGACATCTATCTATGACAAGGATGAAGTCAAAGCCTTATTCCTTTTTACGGTAGAGGAAATGTTTGGACTGAAGAGGGGAACCTATCCCCTAAAAAAAGAAGATATAGTAACAGAAAAAGATGCGGAGCGTTTTGATGAAATCCTCCGTGAGCTCAAAAAGAACAAGCCGATTCAATATATTTTTAATAAAGCTACGTTTTATGGAGAGTCCTTTGAAGTGAATGAATCCGTGCTGATCCCCCGGCCTGAGACCGAGGAACTCGTTGATCTGATTCTTAAACAGCATTCAGCACAGGCCGGCCTGCATATCATGGACATCGGAACAGGCTCCGGCTGTATACCTATTATATTATCCAAATACCTCCCCGGAGCACAGGTTACCTCCATGGACATATCCAAAGAGGCAATTGCCACAGCAAGAAAAAATGCTGGGCAATTAAATGCTCCGGTACAGTTTATCAATGCCGATATTTTTGAATGGGACTACATCTTTTCGGAACAGCAATATGATATCATCGTTTCTAATCCACCTTATATTACTCCACAGGAAAAAGCGAGTATGCAGCAGAATGTGCTGGCGTTCGAACCCGAACTCGCCCTATTTATCGAAGACAGTGCACCACTGATCTTCTACGACGTGATATCCTCTTTTGCGCTCAAACATCTGGCTCCTCAAGGCGATCTCTACTTCGAGATCAACCAGTATCTCGGCCCGCAGACAAAAGAGCTCATAGAAAAAAAAGGATTTCGCCCAGTGAAGCTTCTAAAAGATATAAACGGAGCCGACCGCATGATCCACGCAAAAAAAAGTACGTAGTCAAAAAATAATCTTTTTATTTACTAGACAGTTAAGCCTGTCTCTCCAAATTTTAAAGACAATAATTTGGAGCGTATAAAAAGAAATTCTACCTTTGCATCACTTTCAAAAACAGAAAGGATTCCGTAGCTCAGCTGGTAGAGCAATACACTTTTAATGTATGGGTCCTGGGTTCGAGTCCCAGCGGGATCACAAAAGGCGCTAATTTTAGCGCCTTTTTTCGTTTTATCCCTAATAATCAGGGATTTCTACAAATAATTATACGTTATCTTATCATATCGTTTCATATAAAATGGAGCCCCTTTCAGTGCCCCATTTTATATGCTAAATTGGGGCACCATTTTTAAAATCCCGGTTATTTGTGAAGTTGGATTTAAAGATCGGAAATTAATTCCTGCCACTGGCAGGAGCATTTTTGAACCTTTAAAATGTGTGTGGGATGAACAATCAGAAAGTAAGCATCCTTTTTTGGCTAAAGAAGTCAAAAACAACGAGCGATGGTACGGCTCCCTTGTATGCAAGAATTACCATTGACGGAGAAGAAGAACCGATTTCACTAGGAATCAAAATCAAACCGCAATTTTGGGACACTAAGCTAAAAAAGGACACAGAGCCCAGTACTACGGCAAGGGAAAACAATCTTAGAATTGCACAGGCAGACATTGATTTGGATACCCATCTAAAAATCTTGCGGAGTCAGCAAGAGAAGATAACGCCACTAATGCTTAAAAATGCGTATCTAGGACTGCCTTTAAATTTCAATGGACAGGTAAATGATTTAGAAGCACTCCAAATACCCTCCCTTTTAAAAGTATATGAAGACTTTATCAAGCGATTCAAAAAGCTAGTCAAAAAGAAAGAGCGCTCTAACGATACATTAAAACACTGGTACTCCGCTGAAAAAAAGATTAAATCCTTCCTCAAATTCCAATACAATGCTTCAGATTATAATTTAGCAGATATAAGGTATTCCTTCGCAGAAAAATTCTTCGACTATATGACGCTCGAGTTGGAAAAACCAATAAGTGATGTCACGGCGAAAGGGTATGTAAAAAAACTAAAGCAGATTCTGGAAAATTGTACCAATAAGAACTTTCTACCATACAACCCCATCAAGGCATTTGTGTGCTACGGAAACGAAAAGGAAATCGAGCCGCTCGAATTTGAACAGGTAAATGCCATCTATCGAAAAAAAATGCCTATTAAAAGGTTGGAAGAAGTACGAGACGCTTACATCTTCCAGTGCTTTACAGGATTCGCTTTCCAGGATATTTATGCTTTGAGTCCTGAAAATATTGTTGAGGTGGGTGTTGAAAGGGAAAGATGGCTTATCAAGGAAAGGGGTAAAACAGGCGTAACTGAAATGGTACCTATCCTACCAATTGTAGAGGACCTCATTAAGAAGTATCAAGATCATCCATATTGTATAAAAAATAAGGTTTTGATCCCTGTTAACAGCAATTGCAGATACAATGCGTATTTAAAAGAAATAGCAACAATCTGCGGTATCAATAGGAATCTTCATACTCACCTGGCACGTCATACTTTTGCTGATATGATGCTCAATCTTGGTGTTCCCCTTGAGGATGTAAGTAAGATGCTGGGACATAAAAGTATCCGTACAACAGAGCGATATTGCAGGGTTCGCAAACGTCGTATCAGCGAATCCATGAACAACGTCCGTAAGAAGTTATTTACAAATGGTAATCTGGTAGCATCTTATCCTAATTTTGTTCAGGCTGTATAAAAATCATGATGAGCGCCATCAAATAATGGCGCTCATTATTTAAAAGGATTATATACTAAAAGGTTGCTGAGCTTTTGATATAGATCCAGTTCCAAGCAAGCTCTTTCCAGTTTCGGATCGATTTACCCCTGTACAGCCAATTCCTTTGTTCATAAAACCGGTAAAAAGCCTCGGCATCCGATTTAAGCTTTCCAGCAGCAAGGAAATACACCTCAACAAATTTAAATTGCGGAGGCACTTCATTGCCAAATCCAGTGATCTTATCGTTCATAATTGACCTGTATTTTTGATACCTTATTTTTTTTCATCATTTCTTCTATATCTTCAATATCATAATACATATCCCCTCCAAGTGGGATATAGGGTAATTTCCCGGACTTTCTCAGAGTCTGGAGCTTTCCGGAGCAGGAGTTGAGGAGTTTTATAACATCCCTCGTCTTTAACCATCTCCTGGGATAAGTGGTTTTTACATAAAACAGGGCTTTTATTTCCGATAATAATTCTGCTTTAAATTTCTCGAGCTCTTTCCTTGTAACCGGCATAGATTCTTCCCCTTTCACTACTGTCGTTCCCATATCGTATCCTCCTAAATCATTGCATCCTTTTTAAATATTTTTATATTGTTCGAACCAAATGCCCGAACAGCATCCTTAAAATCCAGCCACAACCTGATATTATAGTCAGCCAGTTCCTGCAGTTCTTCTGTTGACAGGTTATGTGGATTATGAACAATGGCTACAGGCTTTTCTTTATCCCTCATCTCTCCATAACCCAGGATATTAGGAGCATAACCTTCGGATAGCTCCATGCTTTTTGCAATTGCTATGCTATTACCATAAAGCTTTACCTGTTTGCCACTGTTGAATATTAATATTCTCTTCTTAATCTCTGCCATACCAATTAGTTTTAAAATTTACATCCTAAGCTTCTTTGAGCGACTCAATGATAGTTTTAACTTAATTTGATTTTCTAAAAATTCATTACAGCGGATAAGGCAGAAATTTGAAAGACCAGCTTTTCTTATGGCCTGCATCGCCTCCAGCGGATTTCCTTTCCTCATCATTGAAATAGCCTTAAAACCCGCAGCCTTACTTTTGTCACTTATTGAAATTCGATTTGAATTCAACGTATTTAGAATTTCATAATCAGGTTGCAGGACTGATAATCCGTTTAGGCTTTTTGCTATATACGAACCATCGTTCAATTTCAAAACCAGTTTTCTTTCCTCCGGTATATGGCCCACAACATTACCAATACCGTCCGGGCTATATTTTTTTGACATAAAAACAGGTTTGCCATAAAACATGGAAAGGTCATCTGTAATACCATCTCCAATTGCCTTAAGCTTGCTTTTGTAAAAATGCTCCTCCTCCTGAGCTGTCTTAATCCGACCAACAGATAGCAGCCTGTTCGCATAGAATCTATCAGCCAATGGCGCTGAATTTATGTAAGTGTTCCCGGCTTTTTTTTCCGATTGCAAAACTGGTCTGACCTTCTTTTTGTAAATCTGACTTTTGAGATATTTCGGGTTGCCGAGGTTAAGCTCCAATATCGCAGACCTTTCAAAAATGCCAGCTGCCTGATCCTTACAATAGTTTGCATTCTCCAGTAATGAAATTGCTTTCCTTTCAGATATCGCCGATTTCCTCTTAAGGTCCTGTTTTTTAAATTGATTGGGCTCAAAACTTACGAGTTGGCGATAATGCTCAGCATTCCGGATGTGAGTAGCCGACTTTCTTTCCAGAATTTGCGATTTTCGTTCATATTTAGAAGCGACAACCGCATTCTTATTAAGTCGCTGCAATATCTTTTTCTCGAATGGTATCCTTTGGCCTTTCCAGCCCTCATCATTGTACCCAAGCTTCCTAAAACGGTCCGCTATTGCTTTGCAGAGATCAAAATCTGCTTTTGAGATCCAGCAATTACCAGGTCTGCTCCATCTGCATTTATTTTTTAAGAGCTCTCTACTCTTGGCGGAAAGTTTTAAAAATTCTTCTTTGCCTGCGATGTGTATTTCAAGAAAACCAGTTTCAAGGTTTCTTATTAAATAATTTTCATCTCTTATTTTTGAGTTCATCTTCCTATCTCCTCCTTTTTTAAACCTTCCCCCTATTATCAATGGGCAAGAATTTAAAACCCGTTCCTGCGATGCTTTTGTTTTTTAACCTGGGAACGAACACCTGGCTTCTTAATTTCCACAGTCTGTATATGCTCCATTTGTAAATCTATCCCGTACCCTTTCGCTATCCGAGAGGCTATTTCACGATAAAACTGTTTCTTTTCAGTATCCTGTTCAGAGATAATATGATTGAGCACTATCTGCGCGAGCAATTTGCCTACATCATCTTCGTCATCCATACTAAAATAATTGTTAGTACCTGATTCCCTCCATTCAAGGGCAAGGCATTCCTTTCCGTCAGATCCCATTATTACCGGCTTTTGCCCTACAATCTCCATTTCATATGTCTCGCTCCCATCTTGTTTGCAGGGTAATACCTCGTTGTAAACAGTGATAGGCACACCTCTGTCATAGGGCTCAATGATTTCACCGAAAGGGAGTTTATCTTCGTCCGGAAATGGAAAACGAAAGCGAAAACCATGTCTCGTAGCCAGGTAATTTTGCGGTTGAAGGTTGTTCTCCACTTTCATCAGTCTCCCTTCAGCAAAGGCATTTGAAAATTTCTCATAGGAAACATAATACAGATTTTCCGCTGTACCAATTCCTACTACTTTTCGATCGTATTGCACATACTCAGCCATTATAATCCTCCTTTCTTAATTTTCCAGTATTGCCCGTTCAACGCTTCAATTATCCTTTCTCAACCTGTCGACAGCAATCTCTACATAATCGGGGTTTAGCTCAAATCCTATAAAATTCCGCTTAAGCCTGGAAGCAGCCAGAGCAGTTGTACCAGCTCCCATGAAAGGATCAAGGACAATATCACCTTCCCTGCTTCCTGCCATAATGCAGCGTTCCGGCAGCTCAATTGGGAATGTGGCAAAATGAGCACTGGCAAATGGCTTGTTGGTAAGCTGCCATACTGATCTCCTATTGGCAAAAAGATATGGACCAGGCTCCTTTCGAAAACAGTTGACCAGTGGTTCATCCAAAGCTTTTCTTGCCGGTCTGGATACCAGGTTATGACCTGTTTTTCCAAGTGCCTCCGTTTTTATAGCATCGCTGTCGAAATAATATTTCTTATTCTTACTCAAAAGGAATATATATTCATGCGCCCTGGTACAGCGATCGGTAACGCTTTCAGGCATAGGATTCGGCTTATGCCAGATTATATCTTGCCTTAAATACCAGCCCTGTTTTCTCAAGGCAAAAGCCAGCATCCAGGGGAGTCCTACCAGGTCCTTTGCTTTAATCTCAGGATGCCTGCCTGTTGTTGGTAATCCATGACGGGATACATTTTTATCCGGCTTTCCAAATTCCTTATGATTTGTCTGCAGATGCGGATTATTACCAACTTTACCTGATCCCCAATAGACATCCCCCATATTGAGCCATAAGGTTCCGTCCGGCCGAAGTACCCGCTTCACCTCTGCAAATATTTCCACGAGACTATCAATATAAGTTTCCGGTGACACTTCCAGCCCCAACTGCTGCGGCATTCCATAATTTCGCAGCTTCCAGTATGGGGGACTCGTAACGCAGCACTGTACATAATCATCCTTTATCTTCTTTAATCCATCCAGGCAATCTGATGCATAAATGGTATTCACTCTTATTTCGTTCACTCTATTCCTTTCAATATCTTTTTCTTTCCATTGCCATATTATCCTCAATCGGGTAATTGGCAGTCATCACCTCTGTTTTTCTTTTTGGATTTCCACTTTTCATATTTACTGAGACGAAAAGCTCCTTTTTTATAGTATTCCAGCCCATTTCCTTCGTAAAGGCATCCAGCATCTCTGATGGATAGGAAGACAGCAGGAACTTACCTTCAATCTGAGAAAGCATTTCCAGCAGACCTTCAAAATCATCTTCCGTATACCCTTTATAATGTCCCATATTGGAGCCTATATATGGCGGGTCGCAGTAAAAGAAGGCATCTTTATGATCGCGGCTCTGTATGACATAAAGTGCGTCAGCACATTCGATCTGTACCTGGCGCAAACGGTCAACATATCGCTCATCAAAGTTCTCCCTCTTGGTAGCAATTAATTTTGAAGTCCTGTTACCCTGCTTGTCAAATCCAAATGGCCCATCCATTTTGGCAGAAAATCCCATTGCGCAAAGTGTCCAGACAGCCCAGGCCCTTTTTACCTCGTCAAAAAGTTGCGGATTATGGTAAATCACCTCCGCTGAGCGGTGTGCGTCCCTGCTGTGGAGTGTCAGTTGGATGAGGGCTTGCAGATCATTGAACCTGGTCTTTGCAACATGGTAAAAATTAATGAGCTCACGGTTAGTGTCATTGATCACCTCCACTTTAGATGGCTCTTTCATAAAGAACACGGCGCCACCTCCAAAGAAGGGCTCGCCATAAAGTATATGTTCAGGTATCAGCGATACAATAAGTGGAGCCAGTGTTTGCTTACCACCATAATATGTAAGCGGCGGACGTAATCTTGTTTTTTTATCCATCTCCTATTTTTTTCTTTCTTCACTAAAAACTTTGATCAGAGCTTTGGCCCGTTCCGTTTGTCTTGTTTATGCTGTTTCTTTTCTTCGATTGACAGATCTTTAGCTTCCTGAAGTGAAAGCTTATTACCGTTCCTATCGCTAAATGTGATCTTGCCCTCGTCAGGATCTGCCTGGAAACCTGCCCGGAAGGTCTGGCCTTCCACATGGAAGGACCTTTCAATCCTTGCGCCCGCGCTAAGCTGCATCACCATTTCGTAGAGCTTAGGTACATCCGGTTGCCGGGTAAATGGCATTGAGCGAAGCTTCTCTTCCAATCCGAAGTCCGGAAGGTGGACTAACTTACCATCCTTTTCCTGGATCCAGTAGAGCACATCACCGGCCATACCTTTAGTATGATCAATCCGGCTGATTGCCCGCCCATACAAAAGATTCCGTGCTTCATCCGTGCTGATATCGTCAACATTACCATTTAACTCAATTTCAATTTTTTTCTCATAGTCATCAAGATGGTATATCGGCCCCAGCACTGCCTGCATTGGTGTCCCGAGAATGTATCTGCCTAACAGCTGGTCTGCCACCTCCTGTGCACGGGAATGATTCTCATTGGCGAGTTTAGACAAGGCCAGCAAGGCAAGAACGGCGTCAGGACGTTCTCTGATTAATTCGGGAATGAGCCCCTGCCAGTTTATCTTTTGCAGGATCTTTTCAACATCGGCAGAATTTCCACTATTTGTTTCAATATGTCGGATTTCCGGTATCCGGGTCATTATTGCTTCATATCCTTCAACACGATATCCATTCTCACGATGTAAGTTCACTCTGTAGGTAAATGTCACATCGTTTTCTTTATTCAATCTGTGTACACTCAGACCATCGGCATCCCAGAATTCAGGCCCCTCAGGCCATTTATCCGGTATGATTATACCTAATGCCTCCAGGTATCTGGAAAGCGTCGGTAGGTCATTTTCCTGTATCATATCAGTTCTTTTATAATTTTCTTCGAATTTTTGGTACCTTCTTTTGTTCCTGTTTCTTTTGTTCTGCCTTTCTAAAGCCATCCCAGAGGCGCGTTGTATCCAGCCCACGGCCTTCCAATTCTAATTTTGCAAGCACCGCAACATCCAGCTCACCTTGCAAGAGCCGGATCAAAAGATGCGGATGTGTAAGTCGAAAGAGAAAAAGTGGGTTCATGTCATCCGGAATTATCCCATGCTCTGTCGCTTTTCTATAAATCTCTATCTGTTCCTCGGTCATGACATTTCCTCCCCTTACCTAGAAATTCCTTTATTCTGGTTCGGCCTCCTGATCACTGCCGGTCGGTTTTCCCAGGGCTTTTTTTTTACTTCGCCAGCAGGGTCCTGTTGCCGTGTTTCATTGATTGACTGCTGAGCTTCTGGTGTTGACTGTTCTTCGACCCGTTTAGGAATATATAATTTCAAAGGTTCCAGGTTTCCATCAAGGATATGCACGTCTCCCTTTTTTGCATTGATACCGAATATTGCTTCAAATTCCGTATCCCCGCTTTTACCGGTCAGAGTAACAAGCTCGGCATGCTGGAGCTGCTGCACCAGTTTGTCCACTGTGCCTTCATTGATTTCAGGAAACTGATCTGCACGGGCAAGCAGCTTTTCTCTCAGATCGAAGGGCTGTTTGCTATAGTAGTTATCATGATAAGAATTGAGAATGGTATTACCGTTCTCATCCCGGGCTCTGTCGGGAAGAACAGAAATATAAGCGTTGAACTTGTTGCGTTCAAAATTTTGAATGTCTTTCTTATAAACCGCTACCTTGTCGCCATAGGTAAGCATCCGCATCAGCTCTTCTGCTTTTACCATCCAGCTTGCCCGGACTGAAGACTGTGCAAGTATTTCGTCACCCTGGAATAGCGTAGCGTCAATCCTGTTAAAAAAGTAATGGTCATACTCTTTATGTTTATTGAATACCGGTTCTGCCTGCATGGTTAGTCCGTTATCTTCAAATGTTTCGCTGAGCCTGATCTCCTCATTACCTTTCGTCATCGCTTCCTTAAGCGATTTAATTGTCTCTTCTCCAAAGCCCCTGATCTCCAGTGAGATTTTCAGGGTTTCATAATTATCCTCGTTCATTTCATTTAATTTTTAAAGTGATAAAATACAGGAAGTTTAAAGGGATAATCTCTGGCTCTTTCCTTCCTGGTTTTTCTTTGGCCCCATATCAAAGCCGTGCGTATGCCTGGCTTCATAGCGTTCCTGCTTTTGCTCATTTTCAACTGTAGGGCCATAATCGGGACTCCGGGGTGATTCGTCGTACCAAAATCCCCTGGCCATTTCCGCTTCGCTTTTATAGTCCAGTGATGAGCGCACAAATTTTGCCGTTCGATGAATGATCCGGCGCAGCAATCCAGGATAAAGTTCTCTCTCCAGGTTCTTTCTGCGGTGTTCGAGCACAATCATCAGTGCTTTATCGTCTTTGGTATAGACATTGCCCTTGAACCGCTTGTACATCCGATCATATTCTTTGAGCTGCATCTTGAGCAGCTTCTTTACGTTTGTATCACCGGAAAATGACTGAGCAACTACATCCTCGATCTCTTTCCATTCCCTTAATTCCTCCCTTAGTGTTCCCAGTCTTTCCATTGTTCTTTAATAATTTTCTTATATGACAGCATTCAAATGATCTGGCTCCTAATCAGGCAATGTTTTTGCCTGCAGCAGCTTCCGTTGCGTGAGGCTGCACTCGAGGTTACGGTCGCCATCACTTTCGTAGACCGCTGTAACAAACCGTTTATTCTCGGCAATGGTGAACTTCGGGAATGCGGCAATGATAGTCTGCCCCCTCTGCTCTTCGGGGCTTCCGCTGGTCTGTATAAAGATGGCCTCTATATCACGCTCCTGGAAAGCTGTCCGCTTTGATCTTTTCCGGTCGCGGATAATAAAACGGTAGGGGCTTGCATCATAGCGGATCTGGGTACTGTTTTTCAGATTGTACCGGAAGAACAGCACATCCTCACGGACAAAGATTCCTTCCAGGACCAGGCTCATTCCATGTTTACGGTGCTTTACCCCTCCGATAAAAGGCTCGCTGCCGATTGCCATTGCTGCGCAATCCTCTATCTGCCGGCTGTTCAGGGATACCCCTTTAAAGGTTACCGAGCCTTCCGGTGGCACATCCTTGAGGTTATAGGTAAATATTTCAGGGTTCTCCGAATAGGATACCTTTATATGGTATACTTTACCGTCGCGGGTGATGACCTGTAGGTTACTGGGCGTGAAATCTTTCTGTGTCGCTTTTACCTTCAGCACATTTTCAACACCGGGAATTCTCTCTGCAGCTATAACCTGGCTTCCCCTGTCCCCGTCATGTACCGGAGCCGGGAATACAAGTAGCGTAGTACGGTCCGTGGTAATGGTAACCGGAAGCGGGTGCATTACCTTTTCCACTTTTAAATCCTGCGCATTGGCAATGCGGGCAATAGCCAAAAATGTAATAATAAATGCTAGATATTTCATTTCGTATTAAATATTAGGGTGATCAATTGCGGCGTTTGGTCTTATCCATCAGCAGTACATTAAGCCCTGCATTAATGGTAAACCGTACCAGCTTTATTTTCTTTGACAAGAGTCCTCTGGCAGCCTCAATACCTGCACCTGCCGCCTGTGCTCCGATGGAAGGATCGAGTGACATAAACTGCATACCACCCAGCGCCCTGTCAGCACCATCTTTGGCAGCTTCTCTTGTGATGGCCCCTGGTATACGGATGCCCTCCATCGCATCAAGGCCGTAGACAGCCAGATTAACCGGGAAGAGCATATTGCGATAGCGCACGCCAGTGATCTCCACCTCCAGTCGCTCACCGGAGAGGTTACATTTGCCATAGATATCAGTACCCCTGGGAATAAGATTGCCGGCTACATAGATATCTTCCCCAAGCTGCATTTTTAAAGCTGCTCCTGATACCAGGGTCTGCGTTTCAGGTACAATGGCCGGTATTGCAGGCATATCCAGCGTATCGGTTATTGATACGGAGCTAAGCCCAAAGAAAGTTACCGGTGCCCGTCCGCCAATAAGCGTCGGGTTGATGGAATCTGTTCTTATATTTTCGGCAGAAAACACCGGTATTGCTGTATTTTCCGGTAGTTTATTCACACCGTATACGGAGCCCCTGTTTTCCAGGGATTGCTGACGGCTACGTTCCCTAATCCTTTCGGGATGCTGGATATCTATGATCCTGTCCAGCATGCCGCTGAGCTGCTGAATCTCAGGATCCTCGCCATCGCTTTCTGTCATGCTGTTCATCATACGCTCCAGCCGGTCAAGGCTTGCTGGTGAAAGCGCCTCTTCTTCATAACCACCTTTTCTCCTGCTATAATAGCCCGCAGGATCATCCTGCTGCCTGAGCATATAATCCAGGTCATTAAGTCTTCTATGCACGCGGTCTTCATTGGGATCGCCGTAACGGGAGCCGGCTCTGTAACTATAACCCGGAGCGTCATAAGCGTTATAGGGAAGCCCGATACTATCTGCCCCGGACGCTTCATCCCCCCAGAATGCGGAAGGATTACTGAACTTTGCCTTTGCCGAATCAGCCGCTTCTTTCTTATACAGGCTGAGCTTATCTGTTCCGCTATTACTGAGGCGAGCACCTGGCAACTCTGTGTTGAGACCATCAGCGACTTTAATCTCTGCTTTTCCCTTTCCTCCTCCCATCGACCAAAATGCCAGGGTAGTAAATGGCAATACCAGCAACGGTAACACCATCAGGAACTTTCGTTTCTTTAAAAATTGTTGCGAATGTTGTTTCATGACCTCTATTTTTTATGATTAATTGTATCGCCTGGCTTATACCCAGGCATTTTTCTTACTTCCGGCAGCTGGTCCGCACCGGTCGCCTTTTTTATATATCCGGCTTCTTCAGGCGGTCGCGGCAGTACTGCCCTGACCAGTACGATACCACAGTAGCTACCGAACAGGAGACAAAAAATAACCAGCAGTACTTTTTTTGCTCTCATGCTAAGGCGTCGCTCCACCTTGCCCAGCTTGCTGCTTATTCTTAACTGGCAACGGATAATACCACCGGCAATCCATTTTGCGAGCCTGTCCTTTACCGGTTCCGGCTTTTTAGTTTCTTCCATATTCTTACCGCCTTTTTGTTTCCATGTCCCTGTTATCGACGATCCGCCAGCGCTCGATCAGGAAGCCATGCGAATTATTATCCGAACGGCTGACATTGCGCAGAAAACCTTCCGTGACCAGGTTACGGAGTATGGTTGCTGTCGGCCTGACCAGCTTTTGTTTACCATAATACCGGAATCGATATGGGTATGCCGAGATATCCACCACAATGCTGTCAGCAGAAACCTCCTGGCTGACATTGCCGCTGATCACGGAGGAATAATAACCGGCTTCCTTCAGGTCCTCATATTGCTTTTTTGCAGTGGCATCTGCCAGATAAAGTGATCTGCCGATATTGGATTCTATTACCTTTTCATCCGGGTCAAGACTAAAGAAGTAATGGTGGAACATGCGGATATGGTCCCTTGCCTCTACAGGTATATTATCTTTCCGGTCGGCGGCATATGCTTCCAGCGCCTTGCCATTAGCCAGGATATAGATCCTCCCCTGTGCACCGGTTACCATTTTATAGCTTTCGAATATTGTAAAAGCACATAAGGTAATGCTGGCGGCAATGATCACAAAAGTGAACAGGCGCACGTGGCGGAATGCTGTTTCTATGTTGTTGAAATGCTTGAACATAATTTCTCTTTTCTTTCTTTTCAATGCCCGGATCGGATCCCAGGCGACCCGATATGTTACAAATCCGTTACCTAAACCATCGCTCCAACGGCGGCTTTTCCTGCCTGCCTGGTCAGGTTGTTCACCTTATGAAGCAGCGTGTCATTTCCACCTGCCTGTACTATATAGCCAGCAACGTTTGGCACCGTAGTATAACCGATGATGGCGATCACCAGGAAAACCAGGTAGGCAGCCGAATCAAAGAAGCTATTGTCAAGCGTGAACATGTTCTCGACTACTTTAGAGCAGATCGCTGAAAAAATATTGCAGACCGGAAGCCACATAAATACATGGATATAGCGGGCAAACCATCGGGAGAGTGTCTGCTCGAAACCGTCAAAAACTGAAAGGCCAAATACAACCGGCCCGACAATGGCCAGCACCAGCAGGTAGAACGTCCGGATGGTATTGATACATAATGCGGCAGCGGCATAAAAAATGCCCAGGATCTCACTGATGAACATCTTGATTATGCTCTTAATGGAGAACATACTGAATACACCTCCAAGACCTGAGAATATGCCATCGTCTCCGGTCGTCCCTTCGGGATGCTCATATTTTTCGGTACCGGCATCTGACCCTTCGGGGTAAATACCACCGGCTTGCGGGGCCATGATCTCTTTCTCCTTATTTAATATATAGAGCTCAATAGCCTTATGTGAGTCCTTGGACATTTCCCTGGTACCTACTTCGAGTGGTTTTAAGACGCCGTTCATCAGCCCGATCACATGTGGGTAGAGCACAATGGCCATACCTATTGCAAATGGTCGCAACAGGGGGAAAAAATCTATTCCTTCAGCGCGGGCAATATGTTTCCAGACACGCATGGCGATATACCATAAGGCTGCAAACCCTGCGATTGCCCTTCCGACATCAATGAGGCGGCTGCAAAGCGGCAGCATTTCATTGAAAAGTTCCTCGAGCACCGTATTCAGGCTATATACGCCATCACCAAATGCCTGGGCATTTACCTGGCTGGGTATTATCATAATAATAAGTGCCGCCAGTATTATCTGTATACTTGTTTTCATCTTTGTAAAATTTAAATTCCAAAGGGGGGCTATTTTCCTGTCATTCCTTTTAGGGTTTTTAATTGTTCCTGTTCACTCTTCCTGCCATTATCCAGAGATGATGTTTTCTTATTGAAGCTGCGTAAAAACACGAGCTTATCCTGCATATCATCATAGATCCGGTCAATGGCATCTAACCTTTCCTCATCGCTCATCCGCATGCGGTTAGCCGTAAGTACCATTGCCAGCTCATCGAGGTTATCAAGGCTCCGGTCAAAGAGATTACCATATACTTTGCCGAGATAGGCAATCTCATCCGGTGTAAATCTTCCACTGCTTTTGAAGCGGGTAAAGGCTTTCTTATATTCCGATATCAGCCGGATCTGGTAATCAATGATACCAGCAACCTTGCGGTATTTTGCGATCTCGGGGTTAACAGCGAGGAGACCATCGAGGAAGGTTTTATGCAGGGAAAAATTTCCCTCCGAAATATCCTTTATAGTCCCGTAACCCTTGCTGATCACCTCGTAGCCCCTTTTCATGTCTTTGAGAATCGACTTGAACTGCGCCAGCTTTTCCACGTTCAGGAGTAGCTGGGCAATCTCCGCCTCCTGGGCGGCAGCAAGGTGTAGCTGCAAAGTGCAGCCGATTGTAAGCAGTATAACAATGATCTTTTTTCTCATGATGCGTTCTGATTAATGACGTTAATTTCTTTTGCCGGTCCTGTAACCTCGGTCACAGGATCTCCAAAACCTGTTAAGGGGCAAGCCCATGCATTTTGCGCAGCAATTCAGCATCCTTGAGGCTTTGCTCCCTTGCCCGGACCATTTGCAAAAGGCGGGCACTGAATTTCCGCTGTGCAGTATAACGAGTCTGCATATCCTTGTACAGTTTGTCAATCCGGGATATACGGGCAGCGTCATCCAGCTCTAGCTTTCCATCTTCGAGCAGCAGCTTTAGTTCTTCGAGGTCGCTATCGGCTTCCTTGCCGATACTCTCATACCAAGAGTTATACCTTGTCCGCTCGTCAGGGGCGATAAAGGATTTCGTTTCCAGCAGCTTTTCTATTCGGTCTTTGTCGCGTAGCATTTCCTGTCTGAGCTTCACCATATCATCGGCACGGCTTTGCTCACGGATATCAGGATTAACGGACTTAAGGCTACCGAAATAATCGGCATGCAGGTTAAATTCACCACCGGTAATATCACCGATCAGCCCGGTCCCATCCTTTACAACCTTATATCCTTTTTTAAGGAAATCCTTATAAACTTCCAGTGCCGCGATCTGCTGAATCAGGTATTTTTTCTGGGTTTTCTTCTGCCGGAACCATTCACTAAAAGTCTGTGCCCCTGCCAGTGCAGGCATCAGGATCAGTAGGCATAAGATTTTGATGTACTTTCTCATAATTATTATTTTATGTTATTATTAATTATCTCCTGAATCCTTTAAGATGCCGCTCCCAGGGTTTTTGCTTCGGGAAAAGACCTTCGAGGGTCATGCTACCCGGAATCTCGCGGTTATGGCGGATATCATAATTCAAATGATTGCTCACTCCATGTTTGCTGATAACCATCTGCCTGATCTGAAAGCCTTCTTGCGGATCGAAGTTTATTTTAAATGATGCCGCTATCTTATCATTATACGGGGCCATTGTTTCCATTTCCAGCCGTCCGGCTTTGAGCTGATTAGTCTCAGCATAATCGAGATAAAAATTCAGGCAGCTGTCAAGGGTACCTTTAAACCGCGAGAGCGCACGTCCCGGAACCGATATCATGAATGGGCGGCGGTATCCTTTCTGAAACAGCAGTGAGCGTAGCTCATCCAGATGTTGTTGCTCTTTTATGTCCTTTCTCATGGGTGGATTCCGTATAACCTGCTTATGTCTTCGGCTTCTTTCATATCCTTTGCCCTGGAAAGGCTAAGCCTGAAATTGCGGTCACTGAAACCGCGCAGATCCATAAGGTCCTTTTCCAGGCCCGAGCCAGCCTCATTGATAAGTTCCATCCGTTTCCCATCACTCATCTGTGTCTTAAAGGAACTTGCGACCAGCATCAGCTGGTCAATATTTTTAAGGCTTTCCTCCAGCATGCCGGAATAGACCCGGAACATATAGTCCAGCTCTTTGGGCGTAAAGTGCTTATCCCTTTGCAGCAGGCTCCAGGCTTTTTTATATTCCTCCACCATTCGCAGCTGCATCTGGACAATCTCCTTTACCTTCTTCCAGGTACTGATCGCATTCTTTACCTTCCAGAGCTCCTTGAAATAGTCGTCATATTGCGCCCGCTGCTTTTCTGTCCACTCCGATATTTCCTTAAGTTTCAGCTTTGACATGGCATTTTCCAGCTCCTTCTGGGCATTCTGCAGCCAGATTGTCTTATTCTGCAATCGCTGTATTTTAAGGTCGACCGCCTTGATCACTTTTACCACTGCCGCTTTAATGATCTCATAGATACCTGCATGGGCAGGGCTTGTCGGAGCGAGCAACATAAAAGCCAGCAGCAGGGTCATCAGTATTTTTTTCAGGTATTGTTTCATCACGCACGCATTAAATTTTCCTTCTCATAATATTCTGCAGCCAGAACATCCAGCGCCCTTTGAAAGCTGCCATATTTCTTTTCGTATTCCTCCACCAGCATTTTCTCGGATTGCTCCGTGGTAAAAGCATAATACTCCTGTGGCGAAGGCTCATAGCGATACACTTTCATCAGCTGCCCGCCCAGCTCTATATATAGCTCACGGTACCTGCGACCAGGTTCGTTGGCCCTGTTGATGCTCAGTACCAGGTCACGGCCTTTGTCGGTCATGCCCATAACCTCCTGGATGCCTGCAAACTTGTTCTGGAATTTTTTCAGGTCAAGGATGATCTTACAGTCGGCATTATTAATGATCGCTTCCTTAATGATCGGCGAACCGATCAGGTCGTCAATTTCCTGCGTCACAGTGATGGCCTCACCAAAGTATTTTCTTACTGTTTTATATAAATATTTCATGAACTCCGCCATACCAGACTTGGCTATCGCCTTCCAGGCTTCCTCTATGACGATTACCTTTCTTACGCCTTTAAGCTTTCTCATCTTGGAAATAAAAAGCTCCATAGTGATCAGGGTAACAATGCTAAAAAGAATGGCATGGTCTTTAATATTATCAAGTTCTATGACCACAAATGGCTGGTTAAGCACGTCCAGGTTCTCCCTGGCATTGAGTAAGTAGTCAAACTCGCCGCCGCTATAGAATGGCCTGAGCACGTACAGGAAGTTGGCAATATCAAAGTCCCGGTCCTTTACCTTGTCGGCTTCCAGCTCTTTTACAAAATGCTCCTGCAGGAATTCATAAAAGGAATCAAAGCATGGGAATATATCGCTGTTCTTGTCCAGGAATTCATAGTACGATTTCAGGGCATTTGAAATCGCCACATACTCGCTTCTGCGGTAACGTTCATCACTTTGTTTCCAGAGTGCAACCAAAAGTGTCTTGATACTCTCCTTTTTCTCCGTGTCCAGCACTTCGCCCGGTGGTATATAAAAAGGATTGAACCTGATGGGGTCTTCCTCGCTATAGGTAAAATAATAGCCGTTCACCAGCTTGTTCAGACCGAGATAACTATGGCCTACATCCACCACAACGCAATGAGCGCCTTGTTGCAGGTATTGGTAAAGCATCGCCGACATGTACATGCTTTTGCCAGATCCTGACCCACCAACCACGATCTTATTCCTGTTCGTGGTGATCCCTTTCATGGGCTCATCCGATATATCGACGTGCAGGGGAACACCTGTGAGCCTGTCTCCCAACCGGATACCAAATGGGCTGTTCGAAGACCGGTAGGCTGTTTCCATATTAAAGAAACAGGACGCTTGCTCGGCAAAAGTCTCAAAACAGTCATTCTCGGGAATATCAGCCCCATTGCCCGGAATCCCTGCCCAGAATAACATTGGTGCACCGTCGGTCTCCTGTCTTGGCACGATGTCCATTTTGGCAAGTGCTGCTGCTGTCCGGCTCTGCAGTTCCTTCTCCTCGCTTTCGGTTTCTGTCCAGCAAAGCAGGTTAAAATGCGCCTTGATCGGTGTTCTTGCCTCAGCTATAGCTTCGTTGAGAAACTCCTGCGTGGCATCCCTTCCTATGGCATTCTCACGGCTATAGGTAGATAATGACTGTAATCGCCTGCGTTTGGCCTCAAGCCTTTTGAGCGTTTTATTGCTGTCTCCGATCACCATATACTGGCTGTAGATATGGTTTACCGGCAATAGCAATCCAATAGGCGTTGCAAAGCCTACCCGGAACCTGGATTTATCCGTTGAATACCGGTCATAATGCATTGTTGGTCCACAGGTACCCGGCAGGTCTTCCACATCGGCCATAGAATACAGCTGGCATCGCTTGCTGCCGACCTGAAGCGATGGCTTAAACCGGATATCGGATAGCATAGGTGCTTCTGTTTTCCCTAGCAGCAAAAGGTACCGTTCAATAAAGCCGGGTTTGTCTTTTGTTCCTATAAGAGCGGCACTGCCCAGCTGTTCCACTTTCAGGAAGCCGTTATCGGTCAGGATATGCCTGAATTGCCCGATGGTGTCAAAAAGCTGCTGCAGCTTACGGCTGTCTGTTCTGTCCTCTGGCAAAATGCTCCTGCGCAAAAGGGAGCTGAATGCCGAGCTGGAAGGCTTACGATTTGCCGCTTTAAGGGTCAGCATTAGGAAGCATTCATGTTCCAAGTAAGGCCGCTCGTTAAAGAAACGGTCGCTCGACCGGAGCATATGACTTTGTTCACCCGAAAAATCCGGCTGATAGTTTGCCTTTAAAAACCAGTCCTGCTTACAGAGGACGGTATCCACCGGCAGCACCTTGATCGCTTTCAGCCAGGTATGATGAAGCGCATTATATTCTTCCCCTGTAAGCGTAAATATCTCCGGCAATGTTACCTTAAGAACAATCGTTATATCTCCCTTCGTGGAAAGGATGCAGTCTTTCTCTATCTTCCAGATCGGCAGCAGCTTGTCCAGCGCTGCGCCGTTACTTACCTGTTCCCTGCTTTGCAGGGTTATGGCTGCCAGTAACAGCGCGGCCATAATTATCGTTACGGTTATCATGCTTCACGTCTTCTTTTATCACTAATCCGTTAAATGTGTTTCTGCTCTTTAAAAAGATAGCGGAGGGCGCCTGTCGGAATGCCAGGTATTTCATCAACCCGTGCTGCCCGAACCTGTGGCTCAGCCGGTATACCCCTGTAAACAACCCCGATCCTATAATCAACACAACCGGCATGCACAGGTATACAGGAACCCCCGCTATATATAATATGGCGAATGCAAGGAGCAATATGACCAGGCCAATGGCCAGGTAAAAGATGTACTGCGCCTTAAGTCCGCGGAACTCAAGGGGACGGTTGATCCCTTTGTTTATGGTATAATTAAGATCGCTCATCGGATGCCCCTGCCTTTCTTTTGTTTTTGTGACTCTTGTTTTTTCCTGTTCTCTGCTATGATATTCGGTAGCCCGGTCTTCTCCCAGGGCCGTACCCTTGCATTCATTTCAAGCCGCACCGGGAAGTTCCGGAACCAGTCATCGTTAAAGGAAATGTCAGCATCCCGCAGGTAGCCGTAAGGGTCCAGGATAAGCTCATATGGTATCTCGATCATGAACTTGTCATTGGGCAGCTTGGTCATCCCTTCATCGAATATAGCCTCGCTATGGGTCTTCGGATCATAATAGCACAGGTAAGCAGTGCCGCTATCATCCATCGGGAGCCTGTTTAATTCAATGCCCAATGTTGAGAAATCATCCTTTGGCCGCAGGCAGTTCATGCGCAGATCAACATAGAATGGATAACCCTTTATAAAGAAGATGGGCAGCTTACCGTCTTTCCTTCTTTGCAGGATTTCGGGATTGGTGCGCAGTTCCGTATCTCTCGACGGAAGATCCTTAACATCGATGCTGTATCTCTTTGCCGTTTCTTCAGGGTCAAGGGTCACCATAAAAGGAACAGTCGTATGCAGCAGGTTTTCCGGTTTGGTAAATCCGTCGGCCTGGATCCCTCGTTCTTTATCGAAATCAAGGAAATAACAGTCCCTGTCTGCCTCCATATTATGGAAGGATATTACCCGGTGCTCTGCGGTCGGATGCCGGAGCATGCCATACTCTATATCCACAATAAAGTCTATATCTCCCAGCCTGTATGTTTTATCTGTTCCCATGATCACTTTTTATCGTTTGAGCCTTTTCTTTTTTTCTCAGCGGCTTTATTATGGCCACTATATACCTTGGAATAGATTTTCCACCATCCGGACAGAGCACTTCGAGTGGTATATCATAGCGGAGCGCAATACCTTCGGGATCAAGCTCCATTAGCGCAGGAATGATGACCCATACGTAGCGGTCCATATCCTCCAATACGGCTGCTTTATTTCTGGCAGCAGTTTTTTCTATCCTGTCAAAAAGGAAACGGTATCCATCCCTATCCTGGTCGAAAACATGAAAGGGTATCCGCTTTTTACGGTCCTCCTGCTGGCGGAGCGCCTCGATATAAGCATCAGCATAAAAAAGGGTGCCGTCAATATCCACAGTTGTGAGTTGCCTTTCCATAGCAGCTTTGTTTAAATATCCTTGTTTATACCCCAAAGAAGCCCCGTAGCACTGTTGCCACCACTACAAGGAAGATGCACGCGCCAAACCAGCTGGATGCAACTTTCGCCGTATCCTGCTCACCGTTGGACCATTTATTATAAACCTTTACAGCTCCTACAAGCCCTACTATAGCGCCAATGGCATAAATGAGGTCCACACCTACATCGAAATATCCCTTTACCTGGTTGGTAGCATCTGTAATCCCTGCTTCCCCTGTTTGTCCATAGGCGGTTGTCCCAACTGCCAGGATGGCTATTATTGCCGCAAGCGGCAGGATCACGTTCTTTCTCACTTTATTCATTGCAGCACATTCGCGTCGGGAGTCTTTGGTGATATTACCGGGCATGGCTCCGCCCACCGACACCATAATTTCTTTTTCTGGAGCCGCCCGGTTATTTCTTATCGTAATTGTTATGAATTGCCCCAGGGCTTCCCGCCTATGGGACATGGAGCCTAACCATCAGGAGGCGCAGTAATAGCCTCCAGCTCCTGGGGAGTAAATTCCAGGTTGCTTAGCTCCCTGGCATGAAGGCCAATGTAATTAGTAATGGCAACCCGGAAGGCAGGTCTGCGTAGCCCGCTGAAGCCTGCCAGTGCATTGCGGAGCTGTGCGGCCAGCTCGGCCCTCTCCGGCGAAGGTCCCGCCATTTCCAGGATGCCACGTAATTCTCTCACTTTTGTCTCAACCGCTTCCATCTGCTCTTCTGTTGTTGGCTCGCCATCCGGCTCTTGTGGCGACGGTTTTCTTTTACCGGAAAGAAGCCGCAAAAATTCCTCGCGGTAGCAGAACCATACAACAAGCAGGTAATAGATGGCGGCAATCAGCCAGTAAGCGGTGAAGTAATTTGCCCATGTAATTTCCTTTAGCATAACGTATCAATTTTTGGCGGGGCTTACCCGCATTGTTTACGATAGCAAAAGTGGGAATGGGCGGTTTTAAAATTTGATACTTTGGTAGTACCTACTAAAAATTTTTTATAGACGATTGAGAAAATGCGGCTAAAGTAGATTATATTTATTTAATGCATTTATTGAGACAAAATTTACAGCACTATTTTCAAAAACTATTCAGAACAAATAAGTGAGTGAATGAGGTAAAAGTGAAAATAATGCTATATTATTGACCGATTAAGTTTAAGGTAAATTATGAAAGTAAAAATATTCTATTCATGGCAATCAACCGATGTAGAACATAATAAGAAGTTTATTTATTCTTGTATTAGAGGTGCTGTAAAAAAGATAAATAGAACTCCTGAATTCAAAAATATCGATTTTGAAATCACAGATGCCATTAGATCTGAACCAGGTCAAATTGCTATAGCAGATTCTATAATACAAAAAATAATACCAGACTGCGATATATTCATTGCCGATTTGACAGCTAATAGAATAAACTGGATTGCTCGCTTCATCTCAAGAAGCACTCCAGTTCCAAATCCAAATGTGATGACTGAATATGGTGTGGCACTAAATTCATTAAATAAAGAAAGGATCATTAGCGTAATTAATATATCTACTAATGGATCACCTAGAAATAATTCAGCAATAATTCCATTTGATATAAGGCAAGACAGATTCCCAATAGAATACGATTATTCAAGGAAAAATGAAAAAGGAAAAGAAACTATTAAAGCCAATTTAATTAATGATTTAGCAAATGCGTTGAAACCTACGGTTCAAAATGTATTACGGACCCAAAAAAGCAAATTTCGTCCTTTTATAGTCTGGAACGATTTAAATGAGAAACTTAATTATTCTCAGTCGCGCAAATTTATAATAAGCGAAAAGTTCGAGCAAATTAAAAAAAATATCCTCAATATATCGGGCCAAAACTGCATAAGAATTTTGGGATTATCCGGTCTTGGCAAGACAAGAATTTTACTTGAAATATTTAGGCCGGATATTGAGGATAACAATTCTTTGATATTTTCTAACAGACTTTTATATGTAAACTGCAACGATTACCAGGAAAAGGTCAATTTTACTGAAATTATCTATAGAATATCACAAGAAAAAACAGATGCGATAGTGGTGGTAGATAATTGTGACTTAGATACACATCGCATCATAAGTCAAAATTTAAAAGGCTTAATATTTATTTCAATTGACTCAAATCCAGAGGAGAATACGAATTCCGAAGGAACAAATTATATTATAATTGGAAAGAATGATTTGACTACTGTTGTTTCTCAGTTAGTTGAAAGCGAGTTTCAACATATTGGGGCAGAAAATATTGAAAAAATTAAAAGCTTCTCTCAAGGCATTCCGTTAATGGCCGTTTTATTAGCGGATAGTATCGCAAAGGGTGAGAAATTTTTAGGTAAACTAGATGAGAAAGAATTACTTGACAATCTTTTGGGAAAAAAAGGAAACGATACAGAATGGCGGAATATACTTAGATCATGTTCCATGTTTAGCTATTTCGGCTTCGACGGAGATCTTGACGTACAGTTCAAATTTATTGCTACTAACGAAAATATCACCATATCAAATAATAGCCCGCAAGTGCGTATCAACACTTTTTTGGAGGTAATCAACCACTTTACGGGAAGAGAGATTATTGAGAAGCAAGGTCGTTTTCTTAGCATTAGACCGTTTCCGCTAGCAATGGCATTAGCAGTTGAATGGCTTGATACTTGTACATCCGATAGAATCTTAAAAGTAATTCATGATATTGCTAATCTTGAAGCACCACATAAGAATCAATTGATTAATTCTTTATCAGATCAAATGAGATACCTTGGATATAATGATAAAGCTGTTGAAATTGTTGAAAAAATTGTAGGCTCTGAAAGCCCTTTTGATAATGCGGAAGTATTAAATACAGAGTTGGGTTCACGCCTCTTCCGCTCATTTGTTGAAGTGAATCCAATAGCAGTTTCGGAAAACTTCAAAAGGGTATTATCGAACTTGCCAATAGACGAATTACTTCGAATAAAGGAAGGCAGGAGAAATCTGGTCTGGATTTTGGAAAAGCTTTGTTTCGATAAACGGACCTTTGCCGATAGTGTTAAAGTTCTGTATTCCTTTGCTATCGCAGAAAATGAAACCTGGGCTAATAATGCTACTGGACAATTTTTACACCTTTTTAATACTCACCTTTCTGGAACGGAAGCAAGCCTAAAAGAACGTTGGAGCATCATTGAATGGGGCTTCAGCAGAGATGATAAAAGGTATCATGATCTAGCATTTGAGGCGATGAAAGCTGGTTTAAAGTTTGGACACTTTAGCAGAATGAGTGGAGCTGAACTACAAGGAAATAAAAAACTACTTGATAACGAACCTACCCATCAGGAAATATTTGAATATTGGAATAACATTCTCAATAAGCTATTGGGATTCATTAGAGAAGAAGGTGAATATACTCACATAGCAAGCGAATTGGTAGCCAATAATATCCGGGGCTTTTTCAGATTAAGAATGGGTTCTTTGATATTACCATATCTAAGGATGATCTCAGAGATAAAAAATTATGACTGGCTGAATGGACTGAATGGGTTGAAGCATGCAAGAAAATTTGAAAAACAAGAAATGTCCGATGAAATACTCGAAGAAACAAACAGTTTAATCAATGACCTTACAAAAACAGATTTTTCTTCAAAATATCTTGCCTTTGGCAAATCATATTTCCTCGATTTTGATCGTGAATATTCAAGTGAAAAAGCAGCAGACGCTATAACTGAATTGGCTGATGAATTTATACAGACAAATGTTTCTTGGCAGGAAACCTTTCCGATATTCTATAAAGAGCAACAAGTCTATTCATTTTATTTTGGTAAACGTCTAGCTGAGCTTTTAAATGGTAATAACGAAAAAGTACAACATTTTATTAGTTATTCATTAGAAACAATATTGCAAATACCTGAAAAAGAGAGAAATTTAACCATTCTTGGCGCTTTTATCGCTAACTCTGATGAAAAAATAAAAAGTGAGTTCTATAATAAACTATTTCAATTTGATGAACTTAAGGCCCAATTATTCTACTTCCTTTCCGTCGACAAATCGGGTTATAAGTATCTAGATCTTTTGTTTAAGCTTATTGAAGACAAGGCTTGCGATATATTAGCTTTCGTCCGATATAATTTCAGCTATGCGATTTCAGATTTAACCGTTGATGAATTAGAAGTGCTAAGTGAACAGTTTTTCAAGTTTGGAAAGGAAGGCTACGAAGTTGTTTTTGATTTGTTTTTTGATATAGGTTATAGAGATAGTACCAAAAAGCCTTTGCTCCTACCAATTATAAAAATATGCATCTTAAAATTAGGATATAACAGAACTTTCAACCGTCAATTGGATGACTTTAAATGGACAGAAGCAATAACGTCAATAATTTCCGATGAGACAGAAACAGAATTTGCAAAGTTCATCAATAAATCAATTATTGAATCTATTAGTTGGGAAAATTCATACCATTTAGATCATTATGTTCAGGAAATATATAGCATCCTACTCGAGAGACATTTTAGCTCGATATGGGATGACCTTTCAAAAGCATTGCTCTCAATTGACGATGAATATATTAAATTTTATGGATTGAAGCATATCTTAGGTCCCCATATTGGAGGCATAGGCCCAAGTGCGGGTCTGTTATTTAAGGGGGAAATTGAGTCCATTTTTAAATGGTGTCACAATAACAGAGATATTGCGCCTTCCAGAATTGCGGAATTAATCCCAATTTTTGACAATAATAATTCAGACTATGATAAATGGAATCCAATTGCTTTAAGACTATTGGATGAATTTGGAAATCTGGAAAATGTTTTGAGTCATCTTAGTTCCAACATGGGTACCTATTCTTGGACTGGCTCTGTTGTACCTTTTCTTGAAGCTAAACTGGAATTATTCAATCAATTAACCAACCATAAAAGAAATGAGGTAAGACAATGGGCAATTGATAACATAGGATATCTTGAAAAGGAAATTTCAATAGAAAAAATAAGGGATGAGGAACGCTTTATTTAATTTAAAAGATTAATACTTGTTTCACTTTAACAGATCAAAGATTATAGCTCCATTGAGCTTTATATACTGATTCTGGTTATTTAAAAAGTCAAAATCCAAAAACAAATAACATCGGCGAAAAATGTAAGAATTACTCTTAGATTAGAATTATTTAGAATTATCTATGAGTAGCATTACTATCAGCAATAAGGCCGTAGTCCGCACGGCACTGCTTCCAACCAATATAAATTTTGAATCTGCATGGCTGGAGCTGAAACACGCCATAAAGGAATCTTCTCCCGATTTCTACAACATTATAAAAGAGCTGTCGGCAAGTGACATAGGAGGACAGCCACAATCGGTACAAATAACTATCGACAAATACTTTAACCGTGCCCGTTTTCGTGCAACTCCTTATGGAAGATTTGGTTCTTTCAGTCCGGTAATAATCAGCCAGAACGATCCGCAATTTGTAATAGATCCATCCATAACTGAGCATCATTTTGCCAGCTGGGAACAAATAGCCGGGAGTGAAGTTCAGCAGCCGTCACTTCTCTCCTTCCTTCAGCTCAATGCTACCTGTTATGAAGTCGGCAATACCCTTCGCTATATTGCCAGAACAGAAAATGGCTTTGAGCTTATGGAATATAACCTTAATGATGATATAAAAGAGATCATTAACGCATGTAAATACGGAATAAAAACAATGGACCTTTACCGCGAGCTGTATGGTAAGCTGGAAAAAGATGTACTGGAAAATGTTATTGAGCTTAACCGGGCAGGTATCCTCTTTTCGGATCAGCAGCCCGGTATTATAGGCATGCAGTATCCCATACGTAAGGACATTTTAAAAACAAAAAATGATAAAACCTACCTGATATCTGAGAGGCAGGTACTGGAAGGCGGACCGGGAAAACAAATTTTCAGGCATCTGCCGAAAGCCATTGAAATGCTCGCCAAAGTGATCCCTGCTCCGGCTAGTAGCGATATGAAAGATTTCAGGATCAATTTTCAAAAACGCTTTGAAGGGCGCTTTTTACCACTGGCCCTTGCACTTGACCCGGAAATGGGCGTTGACTATGCAGGGCTTTCTCACATCGAGGCGGAACCACTTTTTTCTGAGCTTTTTGGAAGTGATGAAGGCACAAAAAAAGAAGAAGATTTTAAACAAGCAATTCGCGACCATCTTTTATCGGGAAGTTACACGTCCTCCGATAGTATTGACCTTAAAGATATCGTCATGAAGGATTGGTCTGCAGATGCTGAGCTTCCTAATACCATGAACCTGCTGGTAACTATTTCGGGTGATAAGGTATATCTTGAGCAGGCCGGTGGCTGCACGGCCACAGCAATCCCCGGAAGGTTTACTCTGGCAAGCGATAAAGTAGTTAAGCAATGCAGGGAGATGGCACAAATTGAAGAGCAGGCCAACCCCGAAATACTATTTTTTGATATTGCTTATATGGATGAAGTCCATGTGGATAATATTAACCGAAGGCAGCAGATATATGAGCATCAGCTGGCCATTCTGAATTTCAACGAGGCATCCGTGCCACTTATTTTGTCCGATATCTACGTCGGAATAGAAAATGACCTGGTGGTTCTGTGGTCAAAAAAATTTAACCGGCGATTGGTACCACGATTGTCCTCTGCCTATAATTTTTCCAGGTCAAGTCTTCCCGTGTTCAGATTTCTTTGCGACCTGCAATTCGAAGGTATCCATGCAAGACCGTTCTTTAAAATAGAAAGCATTTTCCCAAAACACAATTATTTCCCCGAGATCAGATACAAAAATGTAATATTATCCAAAAGAAAATGGCGGATCCGTAGCCACGACATAAATAACCTGGTTACATCCGTTTTTACGTGCCGAAAGGGATTTGATGACTTGGGTGTCAGCCAATATTTTACCTGTGGAATTGAAGATCAAAGGCTGTTATTTGACCGCAATTCAATAAAGGATGTTGAATTATTTATCCATTGGGCTCGTGCTAAAACAGAGCTAATAATTGAGGAAGCGCCTGTACCCGGAGATACAGGAGTAATGGATAAGGCAGGAAATAACTATAGCTGCGAATATGTATTATATGCCTTTCATCATCAGGAGGTATACAAACCTATATCCGTAAGTGATGATTCCTTTGCTCAATTACCAGGAAAATATTCGCCGGGATCTGTGTGGACTTATCTGGAGATCTATTGTCATCCGGGCAGAGCCAATCAATTATTGACGGAAAACCTTATTCCGACTATAAAAGGCCTTAGCTACCTTGTAGATAAATGGTTCTTTATCCGTTATGACGAAGGTGGGCATCATATACGTTTCAGGGCCAAAGCGCATGAGCAGATGGAAAGCCATAAGATCCAGGAACGGTTAATTGCTTCGATTGACCAGGAGCTGGAACTGGGTATCGTATCCGATGTTATGGTACGGGTATATAAACCGGAATACCATAGGTACAGTTTCCGGTTAATGGACAAGGTGGAGCGTCACTTCTGTATTGATAGCACTTTTGTCCTGGCTATATTGAATGAGCCATTGCCTACAACAGCTATTTACCGGCTTTGCACTAAAACTGCGCTGAAAGTTGTTTCTTCGGGTATCATTGGGAAAGACTCATTTGAAAAATTAACCGCTGCAGTATTACGGTCATTCGAGCGGGAACATATGGCAGGCCCGGTGCAATTCAGGAATATGAATGCGATATTCAGGGAATACCGCAATTCAAAAAGCGTCAGTTTAACCGGCGGGCAAGAAAAAGCATCAGAACAATTTACCCTATCTTTTATGGCGACACTCCTGGAAGCGGAAGTTGAAAATCGGTCAAAACTATTTGTTGATCTTATGCACATGCATTTTAACCGTCTGTTTCCCGAAAGGCAGAGAACATACGAGATGGCTTGGTATTACGTTATGCATAAGGAGCTATTACGGAAGAAGGCATTAATTGCCGGCATTGTTACGGTAGGCTAAAAACCCAGGTACTTTCAGATAGGATAGCAAAATGAGGAAGCAAAAAGGAAGCAGGGCTGATAGCCCTACTTCCTTTCTTATTTGGAAAAACAATCTATAATATCTTATTATTCGCGGATCATACGCTCCACCCAACGTGAGCGGTAATTGACTTTAAAATGAAAATTGAAATGATCCAGGAGGATTTCATTGAATAATCCGCTGGCAGTCCATTTCAGGGTCTTTTCAAACTCATTTTCGCCATAAACCCTAAAGCCAGGCCAGGCCGGAGACGTACTTGCCGTAAATGGTATCCAGGGAAATGGTGGGATGACAACATTGCCCTTCATGCAGGCTTCCATTGTCATCTCTTCCGCGTTGGTCACCGACTGCCAACCGGCGAGTCTTGTATGCTTCCACATTTTGAGCCTTACTCCTGCTGATGCGTAAAATATATAACCAACCCGCCACCTGTGATAATTAAGTTTTACCTGGCGACCATTATGCTTGGGAAACACAGATCCGTCATCACCGGCAAATATATCGTCGCCTTTTTGGCCCCACCAGTTCCACATATAATCAGAAGGGAATTCACAGATAGTTGATGGTGCCCCAGGTATGGGTGAAGGAACCGGTTCAAACTCATCATAGCCGTTCCATTGCGGCATTCTGACTCTTATAAATGATGTTATATACGTTTTTGTGCCGGGCAGCGACTTGGGATCAGCACCACCGATCAGTTGTTTGGCGTATTTGGAAGGTACTGCATAAGCCTCTCCTTTGCTGTTTCCCGGCCTGAAACTATATACCGTATCTGCGATCTGAATGTACCCGTCTTTACTGATCACAGTGGCAAACCAGGAATCCGGGCAGTCGAGGAGCTTATTGGCCTTTATAAGAGAATCGGCAGTGGGCGCCGTTCGGTTCTCCGAAATGTCGGCATCTGTCAGCTCATAAAACTTTCTTAAGGAGGTAAACCCTTTGAACTGACCGTCCCAACTGGACAACTTTCCAGGATCGGCAAACTGGCTATGGAGCAGCTGCATGGTCGATTCAAAAGCTTTCATGCTGGGAAAGTTCAGCCAGCCGTTAATTTGGTTTGGACCAGCGCTGACCTGCAAAGCCATTTTACTTTTTGTCTGGTCGGTCGTTGGCTCCTGGATTGCCTGAGGTGACTTCTGGCAGGAACCTGCTGCCAGTGTTACCAGCACCCCGCACCAGAGGATGCAATGATGAAAGATCATTTTCTTCATGATATAAAGTAATTAAATGCACACGTCCGGGGCCTTCCCGGACGTTTTTTTGATGGGCTAAAATAATTACACGATCTTTTTGTAATTGCTACTTTAATAGTAGCTACTATTTTTTTTGGGGATTACCTTTTGGACAGACACGGAATTAAAGCAATTGCAGTGATGCAAATACAGGTATTAGGTTTTATTCTTTCGCCATATAGCGATCTGGTCCCAGAATGGCTTTTTATATGTATCGCTGATTGGTATCTCTGCCTTGTCTTCCATAAAGATAATATCGTTCGAAACACTTTTGATATGGTCCATATTAACGATGTAACTTTTGTGTACCCTATAAAATGATCCCGATGGTAGAAAATTCTCCAATTCTCCCAATCCGAAATAGGTACAATGGATAGCTCCTGTGGTCATTTGGATATCGCTGTAATTAGCTGCTGCCTTTATAAAGCTTACATCCTCTAAATTAATCCGTATTGCCTCATTTTTTCCATTGCCGGGGATGAAGAGAGATTTATCTTCCCTGCTTGATAAAAGATTTTTTCGACCTTCAGCCTTAGTAAAAGCTTTACTTATAGCATCTTCAAAACGATTCAAAGAAAAAGGCTTTAACAGGTAATCAGTTGCACCGATTTCAAATGCTTCCGGACCAAATCCCCGCATACCGGTCGTAAATATTATTTGTGTGTCCCGCTGAATAATTTGGGCAATCTCAAGACCATTAACTCCCGGCATTTCAATATCCAGGAATGTGATATCCGGTTTTCTTTCGGGCTTCAGTAGCTTTTCGACCGCTGCTGAGGAACGGCTTTCCGAACCTATTAATTCAAGTCCGGGGATACGGCTGATATAGTACTCGAGCAGCGTAATACAGTGGTCCTGGTCATCGATAATAAAACAAGTCAATTCCATATTGTGATAAATAGGTCGACCTGGTAAACCTGGTCGGTTATGGTAATATTAAGGTTATGGTTATTCGGATAATAATGATTGAGCCGCTTCCTGGTATTTTCAAGACCAATCCTATTTGATCGCACAACCGGTGAATGCAGGCAGGAATTGCTCGTATGTAAATGTATTTGCCTTCCTTCCCGTGTAAACTTGATTAGTGTTTTATTTGAATGGTCCCTTAGATCACCATGTTTAAATACATTTTCAATAAAGTTCAGAAACAACAAGGGAGGCAGAACCTGTCCTGTATCCTCTGGCGCAATTGTATTTTCATATTGTACTGCTAACTTTTCGTTATGGAGCAACTGCTGGAAGCGGATGTATCGCTCAATATTATGAATGTCTTCCTGGAGGGTTACAACATCACTCTCCCGGTCGGCGGATAAGGAGTAGTCAGACATTTCACTAAGTAACAATACTGTCTCGGCTATCCGTTTGGGATCGGCACCGGTCAGAAGTCCCTGATAGATGAAACCTAAACCATTGGACATCAGGTGCGGGTTCATTTGGCTTTTTAGCCTCGCTATCTCCAATTCATTTTTTTCCTTCTCCGCAATCGCTTTCTCCTTGACAAGTATATTTTCCTTTTTTATTCGCCAGATGTTTTCCCTAACGACATGGTATATTATAGCAAAACCCAAAATATAAGTACCTCGCCATAGTGATAATGAAATATTTTGCTTGTTGATGTTGATAAAACCACTTTTGGACGAGGATAGATTTACATAAAGGAATCCAGCAAAACAAACTAATGCAGCATAAGTACTCAAAAGCAATAACACCTGCAAAACGACTAAATAAATAGCCTTATGCTGGAATAGAGTCTTTGGAAGAAAAAACCGAATTGAAAATATAAAGTAAGCAATGTCAATTAAATAAAATAAGGATACCAGGTATATATTTATCTTTATTCCTCTGATAATAAAATAGGTCAATTCGAAGGAAATAAAGATGATTACTCCGAGAAACAATGAATAGTTTATCTTTTGTTTTACAGCAGTCATAATTTCATTATGTATATCGGGTCAAATAAATAGTAATAACCATATTTCAAAAAGTCTGAATTCTTGATATTGAACGAATTTTTATATTTAAACAAATAATAATAAATTCATTATGAAAAAAGATATCACTATCAAAAACAGAAAAAGCTTGTTTGTTTTCAGAAAGCAACAAGATACTCACGCTTCAAAATCCGGAGGAACAGTTCATCCTACCACAACTACTGGTAATACCTCATTTACAACCTCATTCGGTTGTTTTGCGGACAAGTAGTATTTTTTATCATAAGCTATCCCATTTTGGAATTAGCATTTATTAAATCCATTATGAACACAAAAAACATCAAACGATTATTTGTATTTGGTCAAAAATCTAATCGAACAGGGACCAAATCGGGTGGTCAACATCCTACCACGACCCTGACGAATACGGTAACAACCTCATTCGGTTGCTTTGCAGACAAGTAGTTTCAGTATGTGTTTCATCTGTGGCCAGCTCTAAAAAAGCTGGCCTTTTTTATCATTTGAGTTTTTTACCTGTATTGGATTTGCAATATCCATTTATAAAAAATCCGGTTTCACATAGTCAAGTCCAGGATTCAGAAAGTTATCTGCCGGTTTTATCAAGTTGTAAAATTTTCACCCTCCTTGTGACCATATCTTCACATCAGAAAGCTGTTAGCATAAAGTTAAGCCGATTTTAAGCCTGATATCACTTACAAGCGGCATTTCAGTTAAAAAACTGTATCAATTCAGCTTTTGCAAAGCATTTATTCATAATTGACAGAACCAGTTCCTTTAATTGCATGTGGAGTGTTTCGGCACAATTACGACGACAACATTGTTCTTACCGGTAGGGAGATCCTACAATGTGGATTTATTTTTTTACTAACAATCTCTTCTTTTAGAAATTTTACGGCTTTTATATTTCAAAAACCGGCATCTATGAACAAAAAGAATCTTTTCCTCGCAATTGCATTCGTACTTGGTAGCGGCGCTTTCGCCTTCGCCGACAGTAAGGAAGAAGCTAAAGCAGCACCCTCAACTACAGAAGCATCTGCTTCAGATGTAATGTACGATCTGAAAGAATCGCCCACTGGCCCGACACTCTTTTCGGGTAATGAAGCAGCCATCATCAGTTATAACAATGCCAACTACCAGGATTGTAATGGCGCTGGTGACAACTGTACTTATGTTTACGAGCAGGGTACTTCCACCAGGAATACTTCTCTGGAACGCCACGAACCATAAGGCCAATGTATTGGGCTCAATAAATATTATTGAGCCCAATATTTTCTTCCTGCCACAAATCTATTGAGCTGAATTTCCTGTCAATTCTTACTTATCTGGGAGACGATGTTCACCTCCCTGGGTGGCTTTTATGAACGCAACAATATCGCTTCTGGTCATATGACTGCCTGCACCAGGTCGCTGCCTGACAATTCTTTTTCCGTCACACCAGGTATCCAATAATTCAGGTCGCCCGAGATCATTATATACCGCATGTGCTGTATCTATCACAAATGCAAGATCCAGTTTCTTTAAGATTGGCTTACTTTCAATAAACGCTAAAACATCATTGATACTTTTGTTATCCTGTTCAGGACTCATTGCGAGAAAAAGTACCTCGTCACCAAATTCTTTCTGAAGCGAATCAAGCAGGGGCAATTTGTTGACACATGGAATGCACCTTCTTCCCCAAAAATCAATGATTATTCTCCGGCCTTTTGCGAGATTGGCAATAGTCGTTCTTTCTCCGGTACGAAGGATTGTAACCTCATAATTTTTCAATGTATCGCCGATCTTTATAATATTTTTATCTTGTCCGGATGCCCATAAGTTTATAAGCAAAAGAACCAGTGTTGTTAAGTATCTCATTGTGCTGTTAATTTTGTATTTCATTTCTTTAGTATCCATTATTCTGTGTCAATGCAGAATTTTTGTCGCGTTCTCCCTGTGGTATAGGGTATAGCTGCATATAAGGCTGCCAGTTAGATTTTTTTGCTCCGACAACTTCATTGATTATACCCCAGCGCTTCAGATCGAAAAACCGAAGCCCATTCTCGAAAAAGAGCTCGCGTTCGCGCTCCTTGCGTATTGCTGCTATCACCTCGTCCTTTATTTCCGAGCCGAATTCTTCTAATCCTGCCCGTTTACGTATTATATTAAGATCTGCTAAGCCGGCGCTCATATTACCCAACATTATATTGGATTCAGCTCTTATCAGGTATTGCTCGCCCAACCGTAGCAACATGGTGTATTCTGCCCGTGCTGTTGTGTTAGTCGTCCGCAACCTGTATTTGGTCTGTAAAGGATAGGAATTTCCGTCAACCGTTCTTAATGCGATCCATTGTTCTCTGCGCTTATCTCCTTGTTCAAATATGGAGGGTAGCGCTGCATTTGGAAACACGTCCGGAATACTGGTAGGGGATGCTGCAGGTATAATTGTTAAATAGGTACTATATCCGTTTTTGCTCCATATCTGAAAAATAGCTTCCGTACTATTTTTTATAAAGACATCTTCCGGCAAAGGAAGTGGTACCGGTGTTGATCCAATTGCAGTGTTAGCAGAAGCTGCAGCCCTCTCCCATTCGCCTAATTGCAGATAAGCCCTGGCTTTCAGCGCATAAACTGATTGTCTTGATGCCCGTACCCGCTCCTCAGCCGGATAATCTGAAAGCATTGTTTGTGCCTTGTCAAGATCAGCCAGAATCTGCTTGTAGATTTCGCCGGAAAGATCCCGGGTCTTTGTACTTGATTGATCTATCCTTGTGGAAAGCAGTAAAGGAACGTCTCCCCATATATTCACTAAATTAAAATAGCAATACGCACGCATAAAAAGCGCTTCGCCAATAAATCTTATTTTAAGTCCATCTTCAATGGGCGAATCTGCCAGTTTTTCTATAACGGCATTCGACTGATAAATAACATTATAAAGCGCCTTCCATGCATTCTGGTTGTTATTATCATCCGGTCTAAGCGTGTTATTTAAATAGTATCCATAATTTAAGACTGTGCTAATGGATGAAGCTTCGCCGGTATACAACGAATTATAAGGAGCAAAATTAGTTTCAAAAGCAGGATAAGATGCATATATGCCCAGCGTAGCCTGTAAGGCCAGGTCGGAATTAGAAAATACCCTTTCTGCAGTCGTTTGCGTTGTTGGATCAGGTATAGTGATCATTTTTTCGCAGGACGATACAAAAAGGCCTGTGCTAATTATCGATATAAGGAAATATATAGTTTTCATAGTACTGCTCATTTAAAGTTTAAGGGTTATTCCGAGGGTCATCGACCTTAATGTGGGTACACCTGTTAGCAAAGTAGTGACTTCCGGATCTACAGCCTTTATCGGGGACCAGGTGAGCAGGTTCTGTGCCAAAGCATAAATTTCTAAAGAGCTCACATGCATACTCTGCGCAAATTTGGCTGGTAGCCGGTAGCGGATAGCAATATTCTTTAACCGCATATAGGAAGCGTCCTTCATGGCCATATTGGATGTGCTCAGATAGCTTAAAATACTTCCTGCCTTTCCATTAGACGGAAGATATGCTCTCGGGATGTCCGTTATGTCTCCGGGCTGTCTCCACCTGTCAAGCGCTGTGGTCAGCTTATTAGACATTGCTCCGGGTGGTAAATACACAGGAAGGTCAATGAGAGATGTCTGCTTTACAAATTGTAAAAATATATCGAGGCTCAGGCCACCGTATCGAAACTGGTTAGACCATCCACCGTAAAAATCGGGGCTTGTCTTTCCTCTTGGAGCGGCCAGGTCTATAGGATAGGTAATATTTCCATCTCCATCCACGTCTTCGGCAATAGGCAAACCGGTCTGCGGATCAATCCCAAGGAACCTGTACATCTTTACATTGCTCAGGTCCTCTCCGACAATATATTGATTGGCATAGCTTGAATATTCCAGTCCGGGATAACTGACAAGCTTATTTTTAGGAAAAGAAATGTTTAAATTACTCTGCCAACTGAATTTTTCGGACCTGACCGGCTGGCCACCAACTTCTATTTCAAGTCCAGTATTCCTTACCAGCGCCGGGAGATTGGCCTGGTAGCTGCCAAAGGGGCCACTCAGGAAAGGTATCGGATAAGCTACAAGCTGGTTGTCGCTTTGGTGGTGATACCAGGCAATTGAAGTGCTTAGCCTGTCATTAAAGAACCCCAGGTCAAGCGCCCCTTCGATCTTTTTTGTTGCCTCCCATTTATAGTTCGCATTGGATATAGTCTTAGGGACTAAGGTCTTTATATTAAGGTAATCATTGCCATTTCCATAGGTGGCCATATATTGATAGTCTGGGATCTGGTCATTGCCAACAATACCCCAGCTGGCCCTTATTTTTCCAAAGCTTAAGAAAGGCAGCGCTTCTTTTACTTTTTGCTCCTCTGAAAATATCCAGGCGGCGCCTATGGCTCCAAAATTTCCAAAGCGGTTATCTTCGCCAAACCGGCTGGAACCGTCTCGCCGCAGGTTGATATTGAAAAGATACTTTTTATTATAGTTGTAGCTAAACCTGAAAAACAAGGATGCATATTTGTATATAGACCGTATATTGTAAGCTGTTACCTGACCTGCTGCGCCAATATTATCCAGGAACAGATCGTTTGCATAATCTGTTGCATTTAAGAATTCCCCGCTGCTTTCCGTCTTCTGCCAGGAAAAACCGAGTAAGCCACTGAGATCGCCGATATTTGTTTTCTTAGAATACAGGATTTGTGGTTCAGCTAAAAAGGTCCTTGTTCGCTGATTACCGAAAGATGCGCTATTTGTTGCGGGCTGAGACCCAGACGGATTTTGCGCTGAAGCCGGATCTTTTGACCAGACCTGCATACCCATAGTCGTATAACCGCCGCTTGCCTTTAGCTGGAGATCAGTTAGGATCTTATAGCTCAATACGGTATTGGCAATGAGGTTATCCGTTTTGTTGGTTGCATTTTGCATCAGGTAAGCTTCGGGGTTCAGTCTCAGAGCCCAATTGAGCTTGCCATCGGGTTGGTATACAGGAAAGTTAGGTGGTAGACTATAAATTCCCGCAGCGCTTAAGCTCTTTAATGTTCGGTTATCATCTCTTGAATAATTGACAGTAGTCTGGATATTGAAGCGTTGGTTGACACTGGTATGATCTATTGAAAGGATCCCTCCATAACGGTTATATTTTTGATCTCCTTGCATGACCGTTCCTTCACCATGATAATTAAGGCCGAAAAGGAACCTCGTCTGGTCGGAGCCACCTGAAAAACTCGTCTGTATATTGGTCAGTGGAGCAACCTTCCCAAAAGCATAATCCTGCCAGTCAGTACTACGGGTCGTATCCCATACCATAAGATCAGGTGCATAATTGGGACTTAAGGGATCGGCAGACGGTTCGGCACCTTCGTTTCGAAATGCTTCCCGCCGCAGCATCAGGTATTGGCTGAGGTTAAGCATCGTTGCTTTCCTGCTGATTCGGTTGAACCCCTGAGATATATCTGCGGTAAATATTGGAGACCCTTTTGTTCCTTTTTTTGTAGTTATAAGGATTACCCCATTTGCCCCTCTTGAACCATAAATAGCCGTCGCATCAGCATCCTTGAGCACTTCGATACTGGCAATATCATTTGGGGATAAACTGTTAAGCGGGCTTACCGCCCCATTTAAAAAACTAAAGTTTGAATTATTGAATGTGAGCGAAGTTGAGGAAAAAGGTACACCGTCAACAATAAACAATGGTTCCGTGCCTGCTGCAATGGACTGTCTTCCACGTACCTGTATCTTTACTTCCCCACCAGGAAGCCCATTTGAGGTCTGAACAAATACCCCGGGGATGCGACCTGAAAGTGCAGAAAGCACATTGGTTACCGGCTGATCGCTTATTTCTTTTGCACTGAGCTTTCCAACCGATCCGGTATTCATCCTCCTAGTTGTTGTGCCGTAGCCAATTACGAGCGCTTCATCCAGTTTAGTAGAAACGGGCTTTAAAGCAATGGTAACTGTGTTATTCCCGGATGTCTTTACTGTTTTATCCTCATATCCCAACAGCGAAAGCAGCAGGATATCATTAGTTCCGACTTCCTCCAGGACAAAATCTCCCGCACTATTGGTTATGGCTGATTTTACGCTATACTTTACCCTGATGGTAACACCGGGCAATGGCGTACCGGCAGAGTCGGTCACATGCCCACGGATTTTCTGTCCAGTTTCCTGTTTTTCCCCATTTTTCCCCCTTTCATTTTTGGGCACTATGGTAATCACTTTTTTGTTGATCTCATATTCGAAGGGCTGTTCCCTGAAAATTATGGGCAACACTTCAAGTATTTCTGTTTTTTGAACTTCTATTGTTACCGGCAATGCATTTCTCAGGTATTCTTCCCTGAAAAGAAAAGCATAGCCGCTTTGCCTTCGCAGGTCTTTAAGCACCTGTTCCAGTGGTGCTTTTCTGGCCTTCAGGCTAACCTGCTGGGCTTGGCCTGTCATAACTGCCAGCAGCATGTATATAATGGCCAGCAGGAAGGCTCTCATTAAAAATGAGGATAGCATGTAGGTATATCTATGATATTTCATAAATTTACTTGTTGGGTTTATAGATCGTGTTATCTCTGAAAATTTAATCTGGTTTATAGCCCGGCTTACGCCGGAGACGATCGCCATCGTCCCCGGCATTTTTATTAAGCAAATGGCAAATGCTAATGGTTATTTTTCTACTATTATCCTCCTTCCTTTTATCGTAAATTTTAATCCTGTATTCTTTTCAATTGTAGTGAGCAGGCCGGATAACTCTATATCTCTTGGCAATTCGCCATACATTTTTATGCCTGCAGGTAGCTTTTGATATTCAAATTTTACATCATACCAGCGTTCCACCTGTCTAAATATCCCGCCAAGATCAGCGCCATGAAATACAAAGAGGTTATCTTTCCATGCGATAAATTCTTCCGTGTCCACTTTTTCAACAATAAGTTTGTTGCCAAAGCTTGAGCTCTGTTCTCCTGGCCTGAGAATCTTTATCGCTTCACCAGATTTTACCGCCACCTTTCCTTCAACCAAGGTGGTACGCAGCATTGGCTCGTTATCGTAGGCATTGATATTGAAATGGGTACCGAGCACCTCTACCTGTTGTCCTTTGCACTCCACTATGAATGCTTGCCCTGCTCCTTTCTTAGCCACCTCGAAATAAGCCTCACCGGTTACCTTTACGCGTCTTTCATTACTTGCGAAGTGAACAGGGTAAGTAAGCGATGAACCTGCATTGAGCCATACAAGGGTACCATCGGGAAGCGTTATCTTGAAGCGCCCCCCGTTGGGTGTCCTCAGTGTATTATAGGTAATGTAGGGATGTTCTGTTTTTGAATTATCCAGCTGGTATAAAAGCTCGCCATCCGCTGTTTTGCTGATATTAATATTGCTTTCACTGGCCACCGTTCCTGTCTTGGCATCATCAAGGCTTATCGAGCGACCATCGGCAAGGATGAGTATTGCACGATTGGAGGCAGGCAGGATATCGACCTGTCCTGTTTTGGGAGAATCATGTGGAATGGCTTGCTCATTACTGAGTAATTTATATAGTAGATAACAAGCCGAAAGCAGAAATATAATACTCGCAGCAACCAACCATCTTCTTCTTTGGGTATAGTTGACATTATTTACTGTAGTTCCCTGGATCCGTGTTCCTAAAGCATCCCGGTTTCCGGCAAACATCCGCTCAAGGTGATCAGGCAAATCATTAGGCAGATCATCCGCTTCCATCTCCTGGCGGACAAGTTCTTCCAACGCTCCATCAGCTGAATGCTCCCTAATATAAGCAAGAAGCTTGTCGAGTTCATCCGGTCTGCAGGTACCTTTACTATACTTATCAAATAATTGCCTGATATCTTCCATTTTTACCGTCCTTTTATTACCAAACGAACGACAACGGAAAATTACCGGCTGGAAGTTTTAATTTTTTTTTGATTCTTATTTCAGGTTAAATCGCTGCTCTTCTGCCACAGTAATTAAGAGCATATTATCCTCGCAGAGAATATCAACGACTTGGCCGATCATAAAACCATTTTCCTGTAACCATTTTCCGCTTAGATGTAAAGAAGGGTAATGCTTGTAAATTCTATAGCTATCCATAACGGACTTCCTGCAGATAGTAATGCGTCTTTTCTTCTTGTTTTTATTTGCTGCCATATCAGAGTAGAGTTTGGTTTCCCAAATCACCGTATAAAAAAACTTGTATCCCACGTTAAGCAACCCGTGAAATACAACCTCCCGAACGTTTAAAACAATATTCAAACTAAAATTTATACCATGACAGAAAAACTTGAAACTACAAGAACGATCCATGCGGGCCGCAACGTCAAACGGCTCCGCGAAATGCTGGGCATTAAACAGGAAGCGCTGGCAATGGCTTTAGGGTCTGAATGGAGCCAGCAGCGTGTTTCATTACTGGAAAAAAGAAAGCAGATTGATATTGATCTCCTGGAAAGAATCGCAGATGTTTTGGGGCTTCCAATAGAAGCTATTATTAATGTAAATGATAAATGCCTTGTAAACATCATTACCGATAATCTTACAGATAACCGGGAAAGGAATACCGAACCGCTATCCTTTAATATTGGTCAGAAATGGCTGGAAGCACTGGAGGAAAACAGGAAGCTTACCCGTAAACTGCTGAAAGCTAAAAACAGGATCATCAAGTGCTTAAAGAAGCGAATTAGCAGTAGCAGCAGAGAGTAACAAAAGAAAGGTAGCAGGGTTGCCGGTTACCAGCTCCTTTTTCAAAAACTTCATTGCCTTTTCCATATGGTCCTTTACCGTATTAAATGATACGCCATATAACTCTGCAGCATATTCGTAAGTATGGCCGTCCAGCTTAATGGTTTTAAAAATTTCCTGTCTTCTCGGAGGCAGTTTTTCAATCGCGGCTTTTAAAGCCTCTTCTTTTAAAGTAAAGTCAAGTTCATGTTCCAGGTCGTCATAAAGCTGCGACATTTCTATTGCCAGCTGTGCCTGCAGCGCCTGGTCGCGGGCAGCTTTACGGATAAAATCAATAGCAGCATTCGTAGCCATGCGTAGCAGGTACGGTTTAATAAGTGCCTCACTGCTGATCTTTCCCCGGTTCTCCCATAATTTTAGAAAAATGTCCTGGTGAACTTCTTCGACGATCTCCGGGATCTTAATCAGCTTATGAAGTTTAAAAGCAACAAGCCTTCCATAATACCCATAAATAGCATTAAAAGCTTCATAATCTCCGCTGCGGAGCCTGGTTAATAGTGCCTTTTCATCTTCTCTTTCGGGGCCGCTCATCACTTAAATACTTGGAATAGATAAATTTACAAATATTTAATATGACTTGCAAGTCCTTTAAGGACATTTTTATTCAATAAAATTGAACGATTATTAATTACAGGTATGCCCATATCTAAGTAGCTAACTGGTCTTACCTGGGTTCACGACCTTACAGCCAGACTATGATGTTTTGAAAAAGTCAACTGACCAAAAATCGGCAATATGTATTCTTGATTGCCAACCTTTGGAAACAATACCTGTATTGCCGTCGAACAAAGGGTCCTTTGGCAACAATAGCCATTCGCTATCTTTTACAGCAGAAGAGTATTCTATCAGATATTCGTCTTTAAACTGAAAAAGATATTCCGGAGCGTTGATTACTAGCATCTCATGCTCGTAGTCGGGCAATTGCGAGCATAGGCTGCAATTTACCGGTATCGGAATATTTGCTAAAAATTTCTTATCTGTTCTTGTTCTGTCATAATTGCATTTATACTTTAGAAGATACACACCCGTTGAAAGTTCTTTAAGGTCTTTCATGGGAATATGCAGAGTAAAAATAAAGGCATTGCCATCTTTCTTGTCTGACGTGGACCAATTCTTGCTATTTGCCTCAGTTAAAAAATAAAAAGCTCGGTCCTTATCGCTTGTAAAAGAAAGAAATGCTGTCGTTTCATAAATAAACTCACTTTCAGGGGTATCAGCATGTATGTGGTTTAAAACCGTACGCAGCCATCCATATTTTATATGTGGTTCGGGATCATCCCCACTGTTAACTTGTTTTGTTAGAAGTCCATCTGTATAATATTTTTCGGGCATTGTCTTATTTCCCCGTCGGTCCGCACGGTACAGTGTAAGGTGTTTATTGTCCATAATTCAAAAATAAATATTTGGAGAAAATTATTGATTTCATCAGCATCCGCAAACAAATAAAGATGTCCCTATTAATCAAAAGTTCTAACCACTTATTGATCTGTTTTTTGACCACGGAACAAATTCTTCGGCATTTGATTTATACATTTCAACCGAGCACCTGTTAAAATACTTATCATCAAAATCAAGGATTCTGAGTAATGCCATCTCTATATACCAGATACAAAGTTGTAAGGCTTCGAATTTTGCCATATGGTGGATTGAGCTTAGTTTTTTTCTTTTTTCCTCCTGTGAATGGACAATTGCATTCCGTATCTGAACAACAGCATCTGGGGCATCTAAAATATCCTTATTGCCGTCGACAAATTCACGAAGCTTTGTAAAAGATTCAGGTACGGTAAGAGAAATATTTAATTGGGATAAAAGTAGTCGAATCTTATTTGCTGCGCTAATGTTTTCGGAATCCTTACCTAGTATTAATTGCTTGCTTTCTACCACCCACCAATTATATAATAGTTCAAGTGCAGTTTGGGCCATAATAATAGAACCTTCTGAAAATCCACTATGTCCATTTGCCTCGACATACCAATGAATTGCACTAATTAAAAAATTTCTGTCTTCAGTCTTCTTCCAAAGCGTGCTGAATTTATTCCATATATCATTTAATCCGGATATTGAGTGACTTTGTGGCCACGATCTAACATCCTTGTGGGTATCGACAAAGTATTCCGTATAATCACACCATATTACTTCATTTTCAAAAATCCCCTGATGAAACATAGCCGAAGTACGTTTACCATTTAAAAAGCTCAGAAATGTACTAAGGCAATAAAATACCTCCTCTGTATCTTCATGTTTTAATGAACCTTTTTTACTTTTGAGTTCGCCATAATAAAGAATAATATATCCTCCTTTTTCGGCAAGTGATTCTTTTTTGGATTTATAATCTATACATTGATCAATTAGAATTTCATAAGTTTCGTTTTCAAAAACTAACCGATTCCTGCCAGTTGATAGTTTATCTCCTATAATTTTCTTAACCGGCATTCCATCAAAATCCCTGAGATTAGGAACTGAAAAGATGATTTTTTCCACTGGGATTGATTTGTCGCCAAAAACTGCTGTACCAGAAATTACACCGCTTATTGAGATAATCGCTCCAAGGCTACTCTTGGTAATAAAACCTCGACCGAACACCAAACCATTAATAACAACTTCAAATTTTCCGAATGAAGAAAATTTAAATCCACCGGGACCTGTCGTGATCTCGCCTTTAAATCGAGGTCCAGAACTGGCCACCCAGTTAAAGTAAACGCAGCCATTAATAGTAATTTCTTCCTGTTCATTTCTTAATAAATACTCTCCTTCGTAAATTGTCAGGGGAGTATTAGCTTCTGTCATAAGTATAGAGCTCTCTACTGCATCAGGTATATCTTTAAAACTATCAAAAAAGTCGTCTTTTGTCATTATTAATATATTTGGCCTAAGTAACTATAATTAGTTACCAATTATAAATATACATTAAGTGTTTTCAATTTAAAAGCGATTGCTATATTTTAAGTGCTTGGGCTTGAGGTTTTACATTCTTCTAAGAATTGAAGTATTCGACTTTTGGATTTTCTCATTTAAAACATCCTGAAAAATATCACCTTTCTTCTCCAATCTTTTTAAGGTGGTCTCCATTGTGAAAGAATAACGATCCAGACCTATTTTTACTTCCTTCCACTCAAGAGGTGTGCTAATGGTTGGTTCATGGTATGGTCTTACACAATATGGTGCAGCTAAGGTATCCGCATAATTATTCTGGTCGGCATCAATATAGACCTTTGATCCACGGTGGGATTTGGTAATGCTTCGGGTACTGATAGCAGGAACCGATTCATGCACCAGATCAGCAAGATGGCGCCCAAAGATCAGGCTACTATCAAAATCAAAACCGGAGACCGGAATGTAAATGTGTAAGCCTGTTTTACCGGATGTTTTTATAGAGCCCTTCAGTTTCAATTTATCCAGTATTTCCTTTGTGGCGTTTGCAACTTCAATAGCCATTTCAAAACCTTTGTCCTCATCTTTTTTTGAAGTAACCGTTGGATCAAGGTCCAGCCATATATAGTCCGGGGATTCTGGAATCTGTATTCTTGATGCCCAAGGATTAATGTCGACACAGCCCCAATCCACCATATAAAGCAGTGTTTCGATATTGTTGCATACAAGATAATCTATCTGGCCTCTTTTCCCTTCTTTCTTCACCCTGCGCTTATCTGAAAATATTTCTGCGCAATCAGGTTGCCGGTTCTCCATATCTTTTATAAAGGTCGTTGGTCCTCCGGCTTTAGTTAATTTCAGGTTCAGCGATTGTGGCCTGTCCTTTAAATGGGGTAATATATAGGCCGCAATTTTATTGTAATACAAAATAAGCTCACCTTTTGGTACACCTTTCCACAATTCCCTTCCTATATCATGTAATTGAACACTACAATGTTCCATTGGAAAGTCGGAAACCTCTTTTCCCTCTACTGATTCATCCACACGCTTCCAATTGCTATTCGCATTTAAATATGTCTTAGGTGCCGCTTTTTCCAATTTTACATTTTCAATATGCTCTGTTAATTCTTCTACATTCTCGACTGATGCGGGGACCTCCCTAACTACCTGGTTCGGCTTTTTATCCGCTCTGAATGCCAGGAATGTTGCAGGTTTTCTTATTCTTCCCGATTTGGTCCAGGTCGCAAATTCGAAATTTGCTACAAGCTTCGGTTTTACCCAATGAACTTTTGCACCTTTGGTATCGAGCACTTTGTTTGAAAACGGGGATTCATTTGTTTCGAGAGCCTGTAACTTTTTTAAGATGGCAGGCATGTCTTTCTCTTTGTAACCACCTCCACTTCTACCGATCCAGATAAATTTGCCATTTTCATAAGCCCCAAAGAGCAGGCTTTTAAAGGAACGGGCCTTATCAGATTCGGCCCAGCCGCCAATAACAAATTCCTGCCGTTTCCTGGTAGGTGTTTTGAGCCAGTAATACCCGCGATCACCTTCAATATATGGGCTATCGTTGCGCTTTGCCACAATACCTTCCATATTCATTTCCAGCATTTTCTCATAGAGGGCCTTACCATTATCGAATGATTCGCTGAATCGGAATGTCTTATCTTTTGCCACCAGCTTCTTGAGGAGCTCTTTTCTCTCATGCAGAGGCTCGCCACGCAAATCGACTCCATCCAGCCAAAGCAGATCAAATACACAATAATTTATGGACGTATAACTGCCATTATATTTCTGCAGTGCATCAAAATCTGGAAAATCCCTGTAATTAAATACAACTACCTCACCATCGATAATAGCCTCGTGTCCGAGTTTTTTTAAAGCTGCCTCTACCAATGGATATTTTGAAGTATAATCCAGGCCGCTTCGGGAAGCCATCCGTACTTTGCCTTTCCGGACAAAGGAAACGATCCTATATCCATCCCATTTTACTTCATAGATATATTCCTCGCTATCGGGAACCTCCTTAGTTAATGTGCATAACATTGGACTTATCCGGTCTGGCATTTTTGGGGAACTGGCCATATTTATCAGTATTACTTGTGTACCACAGAACAAGACAATTACGATAATTGTTTCCTTCTTCGCCAATTATCTTCCGGCCCAACATTTTGACAATATTATCAACCTTTCTACATCCAGGATTGTTCCAATCCAATAAAACACATAGATATGGACGACAAAAACAAAAAGGACGCACGTGACCGTAATCAGGTAGCCGGCAATGAAAAATACGAAATAGATTACCTGGTTAAAGAGCTGGGTGTAAGCAGATCAGAAGTCGAAGCGGCAATTAAAGCAGTCGGTAACGACCGCGAAAAAATCAAGAAGTATCTACAAACGAAATAAAGGAAATTGGCAGATTCTGTGACATATAAGCATATTCCGGTAAAGATCTCTCCCGGCCAAGAACAGGAGTTCGATTTTGAAATCGGCGAAAATGAGGAATGGGGACAGTTTGCAAAAATAACCTCTGAAGGCCATGAACTGATCATTGATGAAGACCTGGCATATCTTAAAGGCGATATGCCGGTTGAATGGAGGCAGCCGGCAGTTGAAAAATTGCTGCTGCTACTTAAAGCCAATGAGCACCAGGATGGGATGTTAAGTTAAGCCTGTATTATCCTTTTACTTTTATCGGTATCCAGATTTTCTCTTCTGATTGGGGATCATTGTTTTTGTATTTATTGCCGAATATCTCGAAATGGGGGCGATCATCTAAATCATACTCCGAACCTGGTAACCAGGTTCCGAAAATGTATTGAAAAACAGAATTGTCGGCGCTTGATCCCTTATAGTCAAAAATCCCATAAAGCCCACTTGGTAAAATAATTGCTTCCATTTCATTCGGAACGTTGTTAAAGTCAGTCACCTCAACTGCCGCCCATTTTTCAAATTCGTTTGTCGGCTTGAAGTTTGCAAAGTATGTTGGTTTATAAACTGCCATTGAAACTAAATCATCGTTCAAGTAATTGATAATTTCTTTCCGCCTTGGCATAAACCTTTTCCAAAGGGCACCGACTTTGTAATCTGCAAGACTTACCGTGAGCCGCATTCCTAATAATTTTTTTTCATTTATCGTTTCAATCCTTGGAGTCATTTTTTATTCCAATAATATGTTCGTTCAAAATTTTTGGCAATTTATTCTGTTGTGAGATACCAAAAGGAAGTTCAGAATAGCCCTCAAATAAATTCCTGCTAAAAGGGTGAGTCCGATATAACCCAGTCTTGTCTATCTTCCGCTATGTGATAAAGTGAAGCATACATTGTATACACGTTCGATGGAAAGCTAAAAACTTCGCCAGGCAAAGAACAATAACTAGGTAAAACTCTTCCCCGGAGCATACCTCTGCCAGCAGCGATCATAAAATAGGGCGAAAGGGTGTAGCGAATTGTGGTTTCGGGCAATGCGTCTAGCATAAAGAGAGCTGAACCAGACCTGCTGATTCCAACGCAATATTTGTCTTTGGGAACTCCAGGAGCAATCTTGATTTTCAAATCGTAAGATTTTTCATCCATAACAGGATCAGAAAAAAATGGCTTGCCATTTTCCTCATTAAATACTCCATAGATATTTCGATCACGATAAAAAGAAGTACCTAGCTCGGGATCGCAATATGGCCCTATTAGTAACCCTCTTTTTTCCTCATATACAAATGAAAATACATTTTTCCAGGTAAAAACAGCACTGGTTCTACTAGGTACAATTGACGACGACAACCATACAAGAGGAAAGGTCTCTGGGTCAGCAAATCCTCCGTTTTGATAAATATAAAAAAACTGATCTTCTCTGGTATTATTGGTACACACCAATGTGTATTCTGGCAAAGTAGCCAAGTCATTATCTGGTATCATATTTTCCATGAAATTGGTCAATATAGTTAAATTTAAATATTGGACTAAATAGCACAATTTAATGTGCCTCAATGTAAATATATTAAAATTAGTAATCCTCCTTGGTGTCCTTTTATAACAACCGTAAATGCACTTAAAGTGTAAAAAATAACTCCTGTTTCCTCTATTGATTTTCATTTCGGTATTGCGTAAATTAGTATAGCAGATTTTATAGGGCACTATGTGTAATTTGTTTAACCTGGAAAATTTTGAATGGGTACAAGAGGGAATTCGGGTACACATCCGTGAAACAGAGATCGGCGGCGAACGTGTATTTCACGTTGTTTTCAGTGACAAAAGAAAACCGCTCATTGTTACCAGGATGAAAGGTTTTGAAGGAAAGCGATGGACAAGTATTCCCCAGGGCAGACAACAAGAGGCTGAGGCAATTGGTAAAATTATAGAAGAGCATTTTAGAGGAGAATAGATCAATGTGTTATTATAACGGGCAAAGAGTTAGCCGCGCAGAATTCATCCGGTTGATGGATCTCGAGAAGGCAGTAATGAATTATGATTTTTTAGACAATGAATTGCATGACGGATTTTCATACGGAAATATCGCCGTGATCAAACCGACGGCAGATAAATGCAATTTTGACATCGTACAAATGGAATGGGGATTTATCCCGCCTTATGTGAAAAATCGTGAGGAAGTAAAGAAAATGCGGTTCGGTTATAAAGACGATTCCGGCAAATGGCGTCCAGCTTATACTACTTTAAATGCCAAAGGTGAAGAGCTGCTGATGATCGATGAAAAGACCAAAAGGGAAAAAATGTTCCGAAAAGCAGCTCTTGAAAGACGATGCCTGATCCTATCCAGCGAATTCTATGAATGGCGGCATATTTATCCTACTAACAAACGTACCGGACAACCGCTAAAAACGGCGAATAAATATCCTTATCATATCGGCCTAAAGGATAAAGAGTACTTCTTTATTGCCGCGATCTGGCAAAACTGGACCGATAAGGACACCGGTGAAACCGTGGATACCGTTGCATTGGTAACAACCGAAGCAAATTCATTAATGAGGCAGATCCATAATTCAAAGAACCGGATGCCAACCATGCTGCCGGACGATCTTGCCTGGGAATGGATGATGGGAGATCTTTCTGAAGAGCGCATTACCGAGCTCGCTACCTACCAGATCAGCGCAAATGAAATGGAGGCATATACAATTGAAAAAGAATTTAAGACCACCGGTACGCCGGGTAAGGCTTTTGTTTATGCAGATGTACCGGAGCTGGTATATGAAGTTTGAAGCGGCGAACATTTAGATTAAAAATAATATCCTCTTTCCAAGGGCCTTAAAACAGGCCCTTATTATATTTTGCCCCTGCTACTTAACTACTATTTAGGTTCAGGATATTATTTCTACAACTTCATCACAATATCGAATACTTCAATTCATTAATGAAATCGCTGATCATTCTTAGATCTTTCTTCTTTAGTATTTCATTGATTGTATTGTGCCGGAAGCGATCATAAATGGAAACCCGGATAACTGGAATACCCTTTGCCCCGGAAGTGATATCCTTCAGGAAATCATAAAAGGCCCGTTGTCTCCAGCGGGAGCTGCCATTCCCTGACAGATCGCCATCGGCATTGCTTTGCGGAAACATTTTCTCGGTCGAATCATTTTTCCAGTTTTTACCCCATTTAGCTGCGCTCAGGCAATGTTGTTCCATACCCTTACAATATTCCCTATAATTTGAAAGCGGGAACGGGTTGTGGGTAGTATAGAAATCAGAGCTCAATGTCTCCATTCGGTACCTGTTGAAATGTCGTTCTTCATCGAGCTCAATGATAAAGTCACTGGTCGGGATATCCCAGGGGCCATAATTTAACGGCGGTTTATCATACTGCCCGCCTAACGATTGATAAATGTCTGTAACAACTGGCAATAAGCCTGTCCTTTCCAGATCGGAAGCACTCAGTTTATCATGCTTGAAAGGCCGGTAGTTTCTATAGACTGCCTCCTTGAAAAAATCTTGCCTTTGTCCCATATTTCATTGGATTAACCGAAAAATTAAAATTGGTATCAACAATAATACTCAAAATTATTCACTCCTTGGATCAGGCTTCATAGGCATTCTGCCACATTTATATACTTCGATTGCCGGGCAGTCAAAATCCAGCACCACCTTCCCTTCTATAAGATACAATCCCGCACTGTAAATAGGATATTTTTTTAGCGAAGGTGCAAAATGTACCGTATCAAAAAAATCTCCATTAGCATCCAGGAAAGTTCCGAATTTCATTAGCGTGCCATTTTTTGTCGGGACATTTTTTGTCGTGACCAGCTCGCCAACGATACGAATGGTCTTTCCCTCCCAATCTTTTAACTCTTTTGCAGTTACATTTCCCCGGTAATCGGACTTTGCCATATCAAACACGCTTCCCGATACACAGAAACCAAATAACTGAATCTCATCATAGAGGTCTTCAAGAAAATGTGTTTCCAGCTTCGGAAGTACCGGCTTTGCTGTCATACTTTCAAAAAGCGGTACAAAGGCGGTTTCCCGGCGCTTGCCGGCAAGTAAGAGGTGCGCCTCCCATAACAGCTCTTTTTTATTGACACCGGTAAAACGGAGCGCTCCGCAGCGGATCAGCACGATAAGCTGCTCCAGTCCTGCTCCGGTCCTTATGGTAAAATTTTCAAGCCCCAGGTAATCACCGTTAGCCATTCGCTCTTCGGGTATCTTTTGTGCCAGTTTTCCTTCCAGGTTGAGGATGCAATCAAAACCGAGGTAGATTTCTTTGCCTTTCACCGTTGTTTGGTAGCCGCTGTTATTGACGCAGGGAAGATTAATATTACCTCCTGCTTTCCTGGCCTCATTCACATAAACCAGTCGGCTATAAAATCCTCCGTAATTATTCAGCACCGACACCATGAACTCTATTGGGTAGTAGGTTTTTAAGAAAAGGCTCTGGTAGCTTTCTACTGCAAAGCTTGCGCTATGCGCTTTATTGAAGGAATAACCCGCAAAGGATTCCATCTGACGCCATACCTCCCTGGAAATCTCCTCTGGATACCCCTTGTCTTTGCAATGATTAAAGAACTTATCCTCGATCTCTATCAGGTGGTTCTTATCCCTGTATTTACCGCTCATCATCCTGCGCAGCACATCGGCATCGGCAAGGTCAAGCCCTCCAAAGCGATGGCCGATCTTCATGACATCCTCCTGGTAAACCATAACGCCATAGGTATCCTCCAATTCCTGCTTAAATGCGGGATGCAGGTACTGTACTTTTTCCGGGTTCCTGTGCCGCTCGATATAAGTCTTCATCATACCGCTGCTGGCCACGCCGGGACGAATGATCGAGCTGGCGGCTACCAGGGTGAGATAGTTATCACACTTGAGCTTTGTTATCAATTGCCGCATGGCAGGGCTTTCGATATAAAAGCAACCAATAGTATTCGCGCTTTTAAGCTGTTCTGCTATCCTGGGATCTTTAAAAAAGCGTCTTGGATTGGAAGTGTTCACAATTTTACCCCTGTTCTGCCTGATGATCTCCCTGCAATCCTTAATGTGGCCGATACCGCGCTGGCTCAGGATATCGAATTTCTCAAAGCCGATATCCTCGGCAACATACATATCATACTGAACCGTTGGTAGCCCTTTTGGCGGATAATCCAGCGCCGAATAGCAGGTAAGCGGCTTTTCTGAAATCAATACCCCGGAAGCATGTATGGTACGCTGGTTCGGGAAATCGACAAGTTGGTTGTATACGGAAAGGATCATTTTTGTGACCTCGTTTTTATTGAGCATACTATCTGGCTCATGCACCATACGATCTATCTCACCTTTTGGGAGGCCATACACTTTGCCCAATTCGCGCAGAATAGACCGGTCGCGGAATGTGCTCATGGCTCCCATAAGCGCTGTATGTCCGCTCTGGTATCGTCGAAAGATATAATCATACATTTCATCCCGCTCATTCCAGCTGAAGTCGACATCAAAGTCGGGTGGGCTTTGGCGTTTGGGGTTTAGAAAACGTTCGAAGTACAGGTTCAATTCTATCGGGCATACATCGGTAATTCCCAGGCAATAAGCCACTATAGAATTGGCTCCGCTGCCTCGACCGACATAATGAAAGTTACGGTTGCGGGCATAACGGCAGATATCATCCGTAATCAAAAAGTAGCTGGAGAAATTAAGCGTATCAATAATGTCCAGCTCTTTTGTGACACGCTCCATTGCGGCTTTATCATTAGCGCCATATCGGTTCTGAAAGCCATCCATAGCATATTTGTACAGGAGTTGCTTATCATCATAACGGTTGCCGGTAAAGGTTTCTTTATTCTTGATTTTTTTAAAATCGAAATCAAAAGAACACTGACCAAGAATCCGGTTGGTATTATGGATTAGCAGCGGGAAGTTTTTATACCTATTGAGCAGTTGCACTTTGGTCAGAAATACCTCATCCCTGGATGCCACATTTGCCGGTTCCAGCTGCGAGATCAGGATATTATGGGAAATCGCCCGCAGTTGGGTATGCAGCTCATAGTCATTTTTGCGAAAAGAAACGGGCTGGAGGATAACATACCGCTCCTGGTTCCCTGCCGGTTCCAGGACTACCTTATTTAGCTCCGATGGACGGATGCCGATATATTCATTGTCACGCAGCCCTTTCGGATCGATTGCACCGTAGGGATAGATGACAAAAACGTCATTGAATTCAGGCGCTGCTGTAGGCAGCTTTGAGTTTTCGCGGTTAGCATTTGTCATCAGCTCATTGAGCTCACGGAAACCATGCACATTCTTTGCGATTCCTATATAAAGCAGCTGATCGCCATTACGGAACTCCATACCGGCAATACCGTTCAGCCCGGCAGCGCGGCATTTTTTGATAAAATCCAGATTGGCAGATGAATTATTGATATCGGTAAGGACGGCTGTATCATAACCACAAAGCAGCATACCTTCAATAATCTGGTCAAGGCTTAAGGTGCCGTACCTTAAGCTAAAATAACTATGAACATTCAGCAACATCTCACACCTCCGCTTTCTGTTTTTCCGGTAATGCAAATCCTCTCATGACGGCAGCTGTACCATACCGCAGCCTGATCTTATCCATAGCAAGCGACAGATTCAGGTCCTCCTGCCGGTCATCGAAAAGATCGGCCTGGTAGCAGCCCGAAATCAGGTTGCTGAATTTTACACCGATCAACCTAATAAGCATACGGCGACTATATAGCTTTTTAAAAAGTGCCAGCACTTTCTCCGATATAACCCGTTCCGAAGCAGTGAAGGGAATCTTCATTTGCATTGTATGCGTATCAAAATTGCTATAGCGTATCTTGAGCGTAATACAGGAGGTAAGCTTATTGTCTCTTCGCAGATCAAATGCCAGTTCGTCAACCATTGACAGCATCGTTTTGCGCAGGATATTCATATCAATCGTATCCGTCTGATAGGTCGTTTCCTTGCTCATGCTTTTTTGCTCGCTGAAAGGCGTCACCGGGCTATCATCCAGGCCATTGGCTTTTTTCCAGATGGTGACACCATTTTCCCCCATAACGCGCTGCATGGTGAGTACGTCCATCTCCTGCAAGGTGATGATCCGCGATATACCCATATTGCGCAGTATAGGGTAAGTCTTCTCTCCTATACCGGGAATTTTGCGAATAGAAAGCGGCGCAAGAAATGATTTTTCTGTACCATCGTCCACTTTAAGCTCACCACAGGGTTTAGCCTGGCCGGTAGCAATTTTGGATACGGTCTTATTGACCGAAAGGCCGAAACTTATCGGTAGTCCGGTTTCCTTAATGATCCGCTGCCGGAGCTCCTGGGTTAATTTCCAGGTTCCGAAGAATTTGTCCATTCCGCTCATGTCAATATAATGCTCGTCGATACTGGCTTTTTCCACTAGGGGTACCTGCTCCTCTATAATCTCTGTTACAATATTGGAGTATTTACTGTACTGATCATAATCGCCACGCACAAGCACAGCCTCCGGGCAGAGCTGCCTTGCCAAACGCATGGGCATGGCAGAATGTATTCCATATTTCCTCGCCTCATAGCTGCAGGAGGCCACAACGCCACGGTCGGAACTGCCACCGATCAGAACGGGCTTACCGATAAGGTCACGGTTCTGTAACCTCTCCACCGATACAAAGAATGTATCCAGATCGCAATGCACAATATGCCTTTCCATTTTCTCCCAACTTTTATTACATTTGTCATTAATAGTGACAAAAATACTGTCACTAATAATAACAATAAAGGAATGGAAATTGCAAATGTTTTTTTCAACAGCAATTTAAAATTGTTGCGAACCAGGCGGAAGAACAGCCAGGAGCAGCAGGCACAACTGCTTGGTTTTACGAGAAGTAAATATACCGCATTGGAAAACGGCCAGACGGAAAACCCTTCGCTTATTGACCTGGTGAAAATTTCAGGCTTTTTCAAAGTAACACTGGACGACCTGTTAAAATCAGATTTAAGCAAATGGAGCGAGCTGGAGCTACGGAAACTGGAAACCGGTGATGTGGAGTATATTTCCGGTAAGAAAATGAGGCTGCTATCCATTACCGTCAATAGCGAAAATAGGGAAAACCTGGAATATGTACCCGTAAAAGCAAAGGCCGGCTATATCGCCGGACACGCCGACCCGGAATTTATTGCCACACTTCCGAAGTTTACGCTCCCCAATCTGCCCCAGGGTACTTTCAGGATGTTTCCGATCAGTGGTGATTCCATGTTACCTATAGCACCCGGAAGCGAGTTTATTGGCCAGTATGTGGAAGACTGGCGCACATTAAAAGCAAAGACTCCGTGCGTCCTTGTTATGAACGGCGCACAGGATTTTGTGTTTAAGTTCGTGACAATTGATGGAAACCGGTTTTTACTGGAGTCCCTGAATGCTGCGGAACAGGCACCATATACGGTGGAGATAACTGATGTATTGGAAATATGGAAATTCCATAGCTACCAAAGCCGGCAGATCCCGGAACCCACAAGCGATGTCCAACAGCTAAAAGATCTGGTTACTGAAGCGCTTGCTGACTTAAAATATCTGAAGAAGAAAAAGTAGAGGAAATAAGATGCAACAGAAATTATTTGATGACAGCGAACAGCTAAGACTTCCGCCCGAGCTTATGGATTATAAACCGGGATTTATAGACAGTACAAAAGCTGATGCATTACTGGATTTTTTATTAAAGAACGTTCCCTGGCAGCAGTCCAAAGTCAGGATGTACGAAAAGGAAGTCTGGACTCCCAGACTCTCTGCCTGGTATGGAGACAGGCCGATAAGAAAGGATGATAAGCGAACACCTGTTCCCTGGATCCCGGAGCTGAGGCAGCTTAAGGAAAAAATCGAAACGGAAACCGGCATGCAGTTTCATGGTGTGCTTTTGAACTTTTACCGTGATGGCAATGATTCAGTGGCCTGGCATAGTGATAAGGACACAGTACCGGGTCTGAAAACAGAAATCGCATCTGTAAGCCTGGGCGAAGAGCGGAATTTTGATTTTCGTTATAAAGAAGATCATCAGACGAGATATTCTATCAAGCTGGAGCACGGTTCCCTCCTGCTTATGAAAGGCGATCTTCAACGATTCTGGGAGCATAGGATTGCAAAATCTTCTTTGCCAATGGGACCACGGATCAACCTTACCTTCCGAAAGGTTCTCGGATAGTATTCTTTTATACTATGGAATTCAAAGCAAGGTTATGGGTGCCATTTCTATAATAAAAAGCCAGCCTGAGAACAGGCCGGCGTAAACCCTATCACCATGAAAAAGTTCAAGTATATACTAAGATCATCTTCGATTAATCATTGGAGGAACCTTTAATGGTATTTACTTGTATAAATTCAAGACCATTGATTGCCAACTCGCTACCTGGGAACTGTGCCAAAGCTTTTTCATAGTATTCCTTGCCTCGAATTAAGTCTCCATCCCTCACGTAGCAAAATGCAATATTGCTCAACGCCATCTCCCGGTAGGATACAGCGGAAGAACTTAACATGAATAAATAGCGATACTTATCCAGCCAGGGATGGCTGCTAAAAAGCTCATAGCTATCTTCAAACATTGGAATTGCATTCGAAAATTGTGAGCGTTTGATCAGCGCAACACCTTGCGTATGTTTTGCAGCAACAAAATTTCGTAGTGTGAACGACAAAGCCAGGTAGGTAAAGGCACCGTACATGACAAACTGCCGTGCGCCGGCAAAGTAGTACACCCCTATAAGTACAGCCATTACAGCCAACTGTGGGATCAAGGAAATCCAGGCGGTTCTTCTTATTATTGGGTTCGTAGATGACATATGAGAGTTTACCCTGTTCATAGATTGGGAGATTTTTTACTGTTTGGTTTAAAGTTGTTAAGCATCATACCAAGTTCCTCCAGCCGATCGAATAATTCGTCACCTTCCATAGTATCCCCCAAAAACTGATTTACAGCATCAGCCTCTGCTTTTGAGTTAATTTTACCGCGCTTTAGAACTTTTTTCATCATCTTCAGAGTTGTTGAGTACGGTTCGTTTGGAAAACGCTCTGCCAGCAATGCCTTAAGTGCGATCTCACTAAATCCTGGGACTTGACGAAATAATTTCGACATTGCTTCGGCCTCACGAAGGAGGTCACGCCAGCTTGTCAATTGATAAGCATCTACCGGCTGAGACGCGAGCTCGTAAAACCTCTTTACAATAGCGCTGTCGGAGTAATTGAGCCCCAGAAGATACTCCAGAATTACAAGAGACTTGCTTCGGAGAAATTCCATTTCCGATAGCTTTTCGATGGATATGTTTTTCATTTCCGTCAATAAAGGTATAATACGATGTGTTTTTAAAAGCTATCAGTGAGCGTAATAATATCACCATGAAAAATTTTCACGATTCCAACATATCGTTAGGTATGAATAGAGGCAATTGACACATGGTTAACGAATTCGGTAATTAAACTTTTTTCTGAATTATCTAAAAAAGGTTCCACCATATAAAGAGTTAGTACGAATGAATCAACTTCTATCATGAATATTTGAAGATTTCGAAGGAGCTCACTGTTATTAATTCTAAAAGTCCGCTTGCCTGAAATACTTGCGACATAAGAGTTGATTACTAACGATTGAGGATTCTTCCACGGAGAATCAATAAAGTCAAGTAGATGACCAGACCACATTTGCTCCAACTTATTTAAACTTCGGAGCGAAAGCTGAGATGTTCCGGTTAAAGCTACTTTATCAAATAGAAATCCTATAATAAAAGAAGCTCCATCCGCATTTCCCTTCTTGTTTTGTAAAATAAAATCCGGTGGATAAATGGACTTATAGACATCCTGCTTCTCCTCTTTCTCCAGCGAAAGAAATACATCAAAAAATAATTTGTCTTTGAAATCGTAAAATACTTCCTTATCCATGTATATCCACTCCTCTGGATATTTGATCGATATTTTGGTTTCTATGAAATGAATTGTATTAGCTTCAATTAGGACAAATTTTGACTTTCTCCTCCTTGCTTGAATTTCTTTTTTGATTGTAGTCATAAGAATAACCCTTCAAAAATCAAGATTCGTCTACTCACTGGTAAGCAATCTATATAATTTGTACACTTGGATTAGCAGGCTCGCTAATTCTAATGCCAGAGCAAGCTAATTCTTCCAGAACCATCCTTAAACGTTCAGATATATAAAAGTCACCCAGCCGAGGATAAAACATGTCAATTCCTGAATCCAAATTTGAATTAAAAACTAAGGTATCAATCGAAATTAACATATCTTTTTTCTTTTCGTTGAACGCTTGAGGTGATTCTATGGATAAAACAACTTTTTCTCTATTTTTTCCATATGTATAAAAAACGGACTTTTCAAAATCTACAATTTCATATCCTATCAATGGCATATAAATCAACAGGTAATCCTCAGAGAGTATTTTTTCCTTGTCAAATATGATAACTGGGAATGAATAGTGTTTTGCAATATTCAAGTGCTTAATAGCAAAATAGACAGATTTTTTGATAATAAATGGGCATGCCATAAAAAATGGGCTAAAACTTAAAAAATCTGTAAGGATTGCGCCCTTTATTTTTTTTGCATAGAACTTAATTTCAATTGGTGGGACAGGATCTCTATCCCACCAATCGATTCCTGAAAAGAAGTCATTTATTGCATCCAAATATTGCTTGTCAGAATATCTATTCTCATCTAACTCAATTTGAGCAATTCCATTGTTAACACCAATAATTTTTGGATCGGACACCAAATCCAGTTTATAATACTTCATATTAATGATTCAACTTATAATAGTCATTTAGCTTCTCGGATTTTTTATTCAAATATATATCATTTATTTCTTGCCTTAGATCATCTTGTAATTTACGCATAGATTCTGATGTCATATTACCATCTCTCCTCATTTTATTCATTTTGTCTGTAACATATTTATTGTATGCCGGATGATTACCATGAAAAGGGGTGGGTAATCTTTTTATGTTATTTCCTCCATTTTGTTTCCAATCTATTGCTTTAAGATCCTTTCTGAAAGTTTTTTCAACGGCATTTGGGACAACATGGTGCTTTTGGATTTTTTGAATTGCCTTTGCAGCGCGCCTTTCCATCTTAATAGCAGTCGCTCCATATCCTGCTAATGGTATTGCAGAAGCTCCACTGAGAGCTGCATTAACATAATCGCCCTGCATGGCATACAAAGCTGCATTGGCAAGATCAAATATTTCACCAAAGGCAGGGACAATCCCCAACATATCAAATATAGCATGAATTGCTTCAATACCTCCTTCGCCTAATGTTATTCCCGGGTCCGTTGAGATCGGCGACAGGTTATCACTGATTTGCCCATTAACGTCACCATCCGGAACGCCGCCTTCAATACCATCAGAGCATCCGTTGGTACTATTACCGGTAGGGCTTCCCGGAACTGGGGGTGCTGTGAGATTTTTACCCTGTCCACTTGCGCCTCCAGAGGGAGTTCCCTGACCAAGGATTCCCCCGGCAGGGCCTCTCCAGCCAGAAGGAATTATGATCAAGGTTCCCCCCCAGGCACCTGAAGGTGCCGGTGTTGTATAATTATTACCGTCTACAACAACTACAGTGTTGTCGATCACGAATGGCGATTCCTCAGAATTACCATCAAAACCATCTTCCTTTTCGTCATCAAGGCCCAGGGGATCTACTCTAGAAACTGGATTATTGGACATTGATACGAAAGGACTATGAAACTCATTAATTCCTGCCAGCGGATCAACACTCAAAAATCTCCCGATCTGTGCGTCATATTGCCTGAAATTAAAGTCCATTATGCTAAGTCCAAGCTCGGTTTGGTTTTGATTCGTCTGGTAACGGTTTCTGTTGGGCATAAAACCCGAAGCCGCAAAACCAATATTACCCATAGGCAAGCCATGAGGATAATAGTGCGCCTCTTCTTTAAGCTTACCACGTGAGAAACGGATCACCACTTGGTCAAAGAACACATCTATTGTGCTGAACCCGTTCAGGTAAACGGCAAGGTAGCCGTTGGTAGGTATTTCCATAGGCTCCGTGGTTCCTATTTCCGACCAGGTACCATTGCCATTGGCCTGGAAGGCACCACTAAAGCTGCCTACGATCTGCATGTTTTCGCTGAACAATATATAGTTCAGATAGGCTTTGGGTTTTCCGGGATCAGTCGTTGAATTTACAATATTGGTAAACTGTGTATAGTTATTGCCATTGAATACCTGTCCAACAAGCTGGGGATTGTGACTCTCACTACCGCCAAGTCCGCCTACACCGGCCGTTAGTGTGCTCACAATGCTGTTGAGCATAGTAGAGGCACTGACCGGTGCATCTGTGCCGGGATTGTAGCCCTGGTAAAAGCTGTTCACATTCATTTCGACCTTATCCCCTGCCATGACACGCATTAACAGGGCAGTACCCACGCGATGATCAGCCTGCGAGCCATTCACCCTGCCCGCCTGCTGGTTTTCTGCCTCGGTGCTTGACGGGTTTTCTTCCGCGATCTCGACATGATGATCAAAATACAGGCTTTCGAGACCGGCGCTTGCCACCTCGTAGGTACCCAGGTACTCCAGTATTGGATAGGTATATACATCCACCACGCTGCGCACATTGCCCAGGTGGTCCTTTACAAAGAATTCTTCTTTGGACTTCCTGGCCAGGCTGTCAAAAACAGTCCTGCCTACCGGCGTATAGGAATACTGCAAGGAATCATTCCGGTATACAAAATTCCCTACATAAGCATATTTGTAAATCTTTGACTCAACGGCATTATTGATAATCTCGTAGATCTTATTGCCGCCATCGTCATAGCTATACTGTATGTTATTGCCATTGGAAAACCTGATCTCTTTTGGCTTATTAAAATGTGTATAAATGATCGTGTCGATTTTCTTGTTGCGGTCTTTTACAAGGTTACCATTCAGATCATAGGCATAATCGGCAGTATTTACATTTGCATTTACAAAATCCCCAAGGTTATAATTGTAAGTGACTGTATCTTCTACCCTGGCAAGGCGATTGCTGCCGGTTTCATAGACGTATTTCATCCGGTCCATGTCCACAGGAACAACCGAGCTGCCACCGCTCGGAATCCCCATACCCCGCTGCTTCATGGATTGTATGTTACCGTTTACATCATAAACCAGGTTCGATACTGAATAATCTGTCCAGGTATTACTCCAGGCGCCGGAGGGATGCGCTACATTCACTTCCCACTTTCTGTAATCAGCGTATTTCAATCTACCGGACAGATCATAACCATAACCATAGGCCATTGAATTGCCCGATGCGCCCCGCCACACTATACCGGACACTTCACCGTTATATTTCTTCTGGGTAAAGCCGAAATCATATTTAATAGACTGTCCGAAGCTGCGGCTTTCACCTCCTTTGTTACCGGTCTCAGCATAAATCTTATTGATACCTTCCAGCTGGTTCCTTATATTATAATCCAGGTCCTGTACCTCTCCATAATTACCTAATACTTTCCGCTTGGGCCGTCCCAGTTCATCATATGACTGTGTCGCCAATACCTGCCATACCCCGTTATCAACAAGATGGCTCAATTTAATGAACCGGCCCGTCTGGTCTTCGTACTCGTATTTATATAGCTCTTTATGAACAGGATTTAAGTCCTGGGTCAGGATATTATCTATGGTATGTTTACTAAGTATCAGACGATCCAGAAAATCGTACTGGTTACTCACAAAATGAGCCCTGTGATAATCCATTTGTCCCGCACTGGCCATTTTATCAAATGAGGCAATACCGATCACTCGACCCTTATCATCATAATAGTTTACGGTATGTTTCCAGTCACCAATCAATGCCGGAGCGGCTGGCGATCTGAGAATACGGACCTTAGTACCGGTTACAAGCCCCTGTGTCCTGTTTGATTTAGAAGGCGTTTCGGCTCCCGGCGGATAAATCAGATCAATCATGAAGTCCTGGGTTGACTCCAGCAGATTGTAGATATTGCCGTTGTTGTCCAATGTCTTTGCATAACTATCATAATACGTATATGACATTATGGTGTTCCCGCTTACAGCTGTTTCTCCGGGAATCGTACCTATTCCATTACCAGCTAAGTAATAGAGTATATTAGAGGTGGTCAATCCCCCCGGCGGGACGTCAATATTAGATTGCCAATATGCTCTGTCCTGGGTAGAATTGTATAATGAGGTACCAATTACCCGGCTTATTTTATCATAGTAAGTAATTTCCCATTGGCCTGCAGCCTTTTCCTCCGGTGTTTGCCGCATGACAATGCGTTGATATTGGTCATATACGGTAGCCGTAAAATCCCCCTGGCCAGGAACCCTGGTTTCGGTCCGTCTTCCTTTTGAATCAAATTGGTAACGGAATACGAGCTTATTCAGTATATCATCACTTACCGCTATATTAGGTGCAAGCGATGCAGTGGCCTCCACTGCCAGGGGCGGCAAAACATATCTCAGCCTGCCCAGGTCATCATAAACATAATAGGTGGTAGCATACGTCTGAACCACTGGTGTTACATAAAGCGCGTCTGTTAAGACCGATTTATAAATAACCCGGCCATTTTTATCCCTATACTGCACCGCATAACCACTCTCCTCATCATAAACAGCCTCGCCAAACAATTCGTTAGCGTTATAGTATCCTGTATAATAAGGGGTTTTGTTAGCGCTTATTCTCCATATACGAATTGTGTTTGCATCATTGGAAATTTGGCTCAGCTTCTTTCCTTTGCCCTGGCCAATCAGGCTTTTACCGGGAGCATATGATTTTACAGACCTCTCGGTAGCCGTTGAAATGACGGAATCAGCAGAAAACGATGTATAACCTTCACCAGGGTAAAGAGTCGCATAATATGATTTCTGGTCAGCAAATGGGAACCTGGTATACTCAGTGGTAGACGCGTAAGGTAACAAACTATACGACTTTCCTTTTAGCCGCCTGTTATCATATGGAACAATTAAATTCCTCTTAGCATTCCCGGTAAAATTTTTGACTACCGTCTCCATTGGGCTTCCACTACCGTTATAGTAGGTAGTCTGGCTTTGGACCGAGCTGGCAGGACTGCTTTCGGTAATTGTGGAGGCGTCTGTTATCGGTAAAAGAGGCGTAAAGGTCCGGACGTAATTCAGATTTTCGTCTGCTCCTCCTATAAGAAAGCCCGGATGCACGGGGACTGTTGTTACTGAACCGGCAGGTGCCGTCTCGGCCAGATTGGGCACATTCTGCGCATTGAGGGCAATATTGGAACCGACAATAAAAAGTATGAGAGTATAAATGAAATTATGATGGATTTTCATAAAATAGCTTTAGGTGTTTATTTAGAATGCTCCTCCTATATAGTAGTACTTGTTCTTTTGCAGCACATTGCCCCATTGGTCTTTTGTCACCGTCTGGTTACCAAACTGATCATATTCGAAATAAGTTATCTCCCCCCGCTCATCGGTAGATGAATTAGGACCAAATAATGGTGCGTATGTATTGCTCGACACTTGAGTATTTGAAGGGAATAATCTGATCTCATCAACATAAGACGTCGAAGTAGCAGGCGCGATCTTTACTTTTGCAGCTGCAGCAGGTGTAAACCGGAATATATAGTTGTTCCAGCTTCCTATTGTAGACGATGATGTTGGCGCTGTCAGCAGTGTTGTTCCTATATACACTTTTGGTACGACGCTACGGGCCCACAGCGAAAGGATATATTCCTGGCCCGCCACCAGATTCTCCGTTCCCAGAATATTGCTGGAATCTGCTACAGGCGTAGTCAGCTGGTAGAGATATTTACCAGTAACACCTGGGATAGTAGTCGTTGCTGCAATTACCTTATTTGCTTTAAACTGGAAGTTTCCGCGTATTATGTTTCCGGTTGAAATACTGTAAAGATCTTCGAAGCTCGTATAGCCAATCTCGTTATAACGTGCCCCTTTGAACTGTGCAAGCGTGTTTCCCGACGTTGTGTCCCAAACTACAGATGAATAAGCATCTTTACCCAGATACCTGTATTCTGAAGCATTACCTTTAGCATCATATTTTGTAATTTCATTACTTCTTTGGAAATAAGCAACAGAACTGCTTGTATTCTGTGCATCCAGGATTTTATTATAAGGGTGGCTGGTGGAAGTTCCCGAGGTTATACCTGTATAGTCCGAGTATGAAATTGGTGCGTCTGTTGCCAGATCCAATATTCCTTTGAGCCACAGCTTTCCGTTTTGGTAATTATAAACAGCTATGTCTGCATTAATCAACGTATTGGAATAGGGCTTTGTACCGGCATTTTCTTCATCCCACCGCTCTATGGAAACAAGCTTCTGGATACCATTATTGGTCATATCATAAATTGCTGTCCCAGGAAACTTCGCCGCATAAGGAGAAGCGGGGCCGTCTACGTCATAGTTATACACATATCTCGTCGTCAGCTTTGCACCTGTACTGTTTCGAATGATCTGTGTCTTCATGTTTCTTTTACTGTCATAGGTATTCCATAAAGTGTCCGCAACAAACCGTGTATCAGATGCATATTTAAGCTTGACAGTCCTGGTCAGATCAGCATACCCTGTATATGGATAGTAGGCATCTGTAAATAGCTTTTTGTTTGCATAGTATTCGGGAAGAAGTGAACCGTAAGGTGGGATTGTCTTTGCTCCAGTCGAAACTTTGACTCTCTTTTCGTTGACTACCTTACCAGAGGCACCAGCGTCAATAGCAGAAAAAGTATAGGTATTGATTGTTTTCTCAACCAGTTTTTCATTGTGATCATAAGTGGCTATTTCTAATGGCAGGCCAATTTCCCAGTCTTTTAAATACTGCTTGTTGGTGTAGGGATATTCATAATATTTTTTGCTTCCGCTTACCGTATAATATCTTGCTGTAGAAACTGTCGGATCTTTGATATTGGTGAACGTAAGATCTGTACGGCCAAGTAACTGATTAGACGCGTTGAATTCTTTGATCGTAACGTTTGTATATCCATGATTAGAGCCTTTTACGAGGTCATGGGCAGTAAGGTAATTGCTTTGGTAAGTAGATTTCTCAATGACATCTGAACTGTTTACATAGGTAGGATAATGAAAATACCCGCCTGGTATAAATATCTGGCCGTTTGCGTAGGTAATTTTTATCCGCTTTTGATGGGTTGTTGGTTCAAACGGATCTACCTCTACTATGCTGTCAACCTTAAGACCATAACTATCATTTTTCCCTAAATAGTTTTCTCCTGTGGGTAAGCTAGTCAGCACTGGAACAGCAGCCGTTCCACTATAATAGAAACGGGCGCTTCCTCCGTAGGCATTTCGTATCTTATTGAGCAATGAAGCTTTCGCCCTCCAATATACGGTGAACCGCGACATCCCATAATTGGGAAGTCCTGTTTCCCAATTGTGGGATGGAGTCGTTATTTTATTACCAGAGGCACCAATAGCCGTACCTATTGAATCTGCATTGTAATATCCCATAAGGTCCTTCCCGCTATGCAGCCTGGCGGGCAAAGTGTATTCGTCTTCATAGCCGAAAGAATAATAAGGACGGTCTGTCGTCGATCCGCAGCCACGATTATTGATTTCATCCAGGTACCAGCGGCCGTTTGCTCCAGTATAGCTAAAGAGATATTTAAGACAATTGGAACCTTCTGTAACGGAAATTTCTGTTATCATTGGCTCACCGGCTTCATTTTTATTGCTGGCGTGGTAACTAAATTGGACAGTTTTATTATTGGGATACCTGATCTGCTGTAGCTGGTATACCCAACCGTTAAAAATCTCATTGTTGGTGCCAACAAAGGAAGCCCCGTCAGCCGTTTCACTTACTGAATAGCTTCGTTGGATGGTGTATGCAAGGTTCGTCATTAAGGAGCTGTAATCATAATCGACTACGCTGCCGTCGGCAAAAACTATTTTGTCAATTACCCATTTATTAATGACTGCTGCCTCAACCATTTCATCTTCGTCTCCTTCCCAAAAGCTATTATCATAATATCGTTTCTTTTGGATTTCACCTGCTATAAAATAGTATTTGTTGCCCAACTCATCGGTGATGATGAAGCCTAATTTGTTTCCGGATGCAGTTGAGCCATTTTGCGCACCAGATATATAGCTGAATGCTATACCGTCTAATGTAGGAGTAATAGTAATATTCCTTTTCGGATGGGTGAAAATGTAACCATTTTTACCAAGATTAAAGGTAAAGGTATAGCCACCGATCTCAACATTGAAATCATCACATTCACTGTCACGGTAAACGTAATTTCTTGTTTGCTCTGCAGCGGATTCGCCATAGACCGCTAATTTACCCTTCACATACCTGTGATAGTTATAAACGCCGTATTCACCACTGCCCAGATAAAGCGAATCACCCCAGTCGTAGGTAGGGTAATCGTAATTAAGTTCATCCGGAAGATCCTTTACCACTCGTTGGATGGACGGGCCTGCATTCAGATTCCAATGCAACCCAACGACCGAAGAAATTTCATCAACCAAAACTCCACGGGTATTATAGCCTAGTGAAACTCCTACGTTCAATTCATTGCTGAAATCAAAAATAGGCACGTTAATGTTTACTGAACCATCAAAATAGTTCGTACTATAAGCATTATTAATCCCGAAAGCTGAACCCTGATTGGGCATAATATTCGGATCTGGTGCGCCGCCCTCCTGGGCGAGGACCTGTTGCATTGAAAGGCTTAGGATTAAAGCCATAGCCAAGTTCATAGGTGTTTTCTTCATAGGTATGTGTGTTGTTTGTTATTTGCTTTATTTCGACCAGCCGATCCTTACCATAAGTGGCGACCTCGTCCCCGATTGCTGCCATAAAAAATTATAGCCCAGCAGGAAGGTGCCGCTCCAAGAGCTGTTGATCCGGTAGCGTTTCATCAGGCCGATATAGGCCGCGTCCTGCGCCGCGCCGAAGGCTTCCTTCAGGCCCGAGGCCGGGTCGGTCGGTTTTGGCCGGTCCTGGTTTTCGTAGAGCCATGCCCTGTTTTGCGGACGCCAGGCTCTTTCGTAGCCGGCCTGTATGCTGATGCCGTACTGCCATTGCCAGTCGGCATAGGCGCGGGCGCTCAGGCCCTCGTAGCTGATGCGGATCTGCTCCCAGCTGCTGCCGAGGCCGGTGCTGAGCCCGATGCCGATGCCATAGCTGAGGCGGGGCGTATGCTTGAAGCCCGCGCCGGCGCCGAGCTCCAGCATGGCGGGCCTGCCTTCGGGCGTGGGCCGCGTGGTCTGGAAATTATACTGCCATTCGATGCGCTGCCAGAAGGGCTTCCCCCTTTCGGGATTTTTACGGAATGCAGGTTTTTCTGTATTTTTCAGCTGCTGCGCCTGTTCCCTGGCCTGGGCGATGCTTTGCTTCCCTTCCTGTACTTTGCCCTTGACCTCGTTCACCTTGCCGCTTATATCATTGTATTTTTCCTGGAATTGCTGTACCTGCTCGGCCATGCCTTGCTGCAGCCCTGAAAGGTTATTGCCAAAGGTCTGCTGTAGGGCTTCGCTGGTGAGCCGTTTGGTCTGGAAGCCCATGCGCTCGAGATCGGCGGCGGTGGCATTGCTGCCCAGGCCGCCCCAGGCACCCTTGTTCGGGTTGAGGTATTCGGAAAAGCCTTCGGTGCCCTGGAGATATTCGAGGGCTTTGGCTTCGGCTTCATCAGGATCATTGGCTACTTCTTTCCAGGCCTTTATCTTTTCGCCGGCATAGTACACATCCTTCTGGATATTCTTCAGCCCGCTGATATTGGCTTTTCCGGCGAGTCCTTCGAGGGCCTGGGTGCGTTGCTGTACAAGGCTTTTTACCTGCTGTTCGGCATTGAGCTGTTGCTGCAGCTCGCCCAGCTTACCGGTATAATCGCCGATGCCTGCCTTACCGGCAAGACCGGAAGCTGCGCCCAGCTTGGCTGCCTGCTGCTGTGCGAAGCTTTGTATATTTTTCAGGCTGTCGATGAGCGGATCCCTGCGGCGGGGCAATTGCCGGAGCGTTGCACTGTCTTCGGAAAGCGTGGCGATGCTGTCGTAGGTGACGGGCATGGCGAGGTATTGCGCATATAAAGCAGAATCTTTTGCTGCCAGCTTCCTGGCCAGCCGGGCTTCTTTTCTTTTTAATCTTTTTAGTAAACGTTGCCGGATCTTTTGCGAACGGCCGAGGTATTGTTCGAGAGAAGTGGTGCGGCCTTCAAGATAAGCACCTGCGGCTTCCTGCGTGGTAGCCGGTAAATCCTGCTCCTGGGCATAGACGCCAAAGGAAGAAAGTGATAAGAGTATGATTTGTAGCGGTGTTATACGCAACGCTAATTGTTTTCAGGGGTTAAGAATAAAGGTTTAATTCTTGTTCGGGTGGTTTGGTGGCACAAAATTAAAAATCTTCGTTAAAAAAATCCATTAACAGGCAAAAAACTGAATTTCTTAATACTGCATATTCATGTTCTTGGCGACATACACCATCTGTTTAAGACCTTCTTTAACCTTAAAAGCCCATAATAGTAAATGCCAGCCGCTCTGCCGTTCTTTTGAAGATCATAAAAGTCATTGAACTCTTTATATTCAACCTCGATAAACCTTTCGAGAAACTCGGCACTTTCTATTATCCTGGGATATTTCAATACTTTTTGTCCTTCATTGATCTCACAAAGAATGGTATCGACAAACATCATAAACTCCAGGAATTCTGTTTCCGATCCGGCCCACTTTAGCTTTTTCATGCTACAAAACTGTAAAAGTCATTTGGGCAATCCTACAGGTAAAAGCCTGAAAACTGAGTCCATTACATTTTGCTCCGAAGATTACAAAATGTAACATCCAAAATCCTTATAAAACATATCTTTGTCGCTATATGATTGGCAAAATGTAATCATTACCTTACATTTTGACCATAGCCGATTACATTTTGCTCAATCTAATCACTAATATTATTATCAATTTATAACCTAATGGAAGCAAATACAAGGCATACACCACATCTTGGGAGAAACATCGAACGTATCCGCAGAATGAAAGGAATTAAGCAGGAGGTTCTTGCCAAGCATATCGGTATTTCTCGCCAGGCTCTATCCAGGTTGGAGCAAAGCGAAGAAATAGAGGACAATAAACTGGAACAGGTAGCAATTGCTTTAGGTATAACTTCCGATGAGATAAAAGAATTTAATGATGAATTCCCGGTATTCAATATCCAGAATATGCATGACAATTCACAGGCGATTTATCAGAATAATATCAATCCTCTAGAAAAGTACGTCGAAGCTGTAGAAGAGAACAAAAGGCTGTATGAAGCATTATTAAAAAGCGAACGCGAAAAAATAGAAATGCTGCAAAAGATGCTGGAAGATAAAAAGACTTCCTGAATTCTTGACAAGCTCAATTTATAAAACCAAAACCAATACTCAGCACTGGCCCTGCTCGTTGCAGGGCTTTTTATTTTCCTTTATACCATCCCGCAAAACGGGAACGCTTGTTCTGGCTGACCGTATAGGGCGTCTCTTCTATAGGTGGCTTGGGTTCAAGAAAAACCTCCAGCTTGCCATAAGATTCATTCCGGTAATCTTTTATTGCGGCATGGTTAGCAATAAGCTTCCTGGAAATAGGAAAAAACATTCCTTTATCTACCATCTCCTCTATCTGAATTAACGTGTAAGGCGTCAGATATTTTCCGCCTTCGAAAGTATACACATAATTGACCCTGACCTCGCTGTCATGGTAGAAATACGCGATGTCACTGAAAGGAATATCAATAGTCCCGTTGCCATAAGGAACATTAAAGGTCATTTCATCGGTCACCGGATGCATTTCTCTTAATTGGCCTTCCAGAAATCCTGCCCGCTCCTCTAATCTCCGGCTCACAATATGTCTGTAGAAAACATAATAATAGGCATTGAATAGCAGGATAAGCATTACAATCAGTGGGAAGGCATAAATAACAAAGGTTGTATCAAGAATATGGACATCAAAAATGGCAAAGTATCCTGCTGCGAAAAGGAACTCAACAATTGAAGGTACCACAATCCCCAGGATCACCTGCCAGGTAAGCCGCCTGCTGAAATCCATTCGCCAGTCGAATTTACGATCGAGCATCCTGGTGGCATAGGCAATCCATTCGATCAGGATAACCGTGAAAAGCAGTGAGGCTCCGAGCTCAATATAAAAGCCCGGATGCAAGAGCAGCTTGAAAATACTTTCATCACCTCCGTACATGGTTATGCCAAAGGCTACCGTAAAGGCGGCACCAATTCTGAATGCGCGGTCATTATAGGCCACTGGCTTTTCATAACTATTGGATAAGGGAACCTTGTCATCGCTTGTCAGGGCATCATCATTGTTCATAATTGTAGAATTTTTAATAACCTATTCCTAAAAGCTGAGCTTAAATTTAAATAAATTTAATATTAAATCATAAAAGTTTTATTTTTAATGATTTATAAACTTTAGATAGATATGCCAGTTTACCCTTTTACGCCCCAGGGAGTACAGCAGAAGGTAACAACTCTGTATGCGCTTCCCGACGCGCAGCTGCTTGCTGAAGCGCAGGCTGCTGCCGCTAATTTCGCATCCTGGTTAACCAGCAATTTTAGCCTGAGCCAGGACCAATCAACTTATCTTAATGGAGTGCCGCTTAACATCCGTACACATTGGGGATACCTTACCGGTGCCGCCATCATTGGTCGAAGACCAATAACTATGGGCGCTTTGCCTGATAAGCCATCCAGGACAAAAGAGACAGTCTTTACAGGTATTGATCCGCTTACCAGTGAATACACGCCTGGACAGAACGGCCAGCCACCTGTTATTAATTTCGGTGGTGACCTTCAGATCAAATTCCAGGTGCCATAAGCTGGCTTGGTATTTACCCCGGAGCAGGCAACATACTGTCTCCGGGATTTTTACGATCAAGCAATCTGATTCATTTTTCCTATATCTGATTCATTTAAAATGAAATAGATTTTTCTCTGATTCAGTTAGAAATATCTCTGATTCAGTCATTTTCCTATAGATTTCCTTCTTTTTTCATTTATACCCATGTGTAGCTTCGTAACAGCAATGGCGGTCGCAATTGGCTGCCCATATATATATATTCCGGGTTATGAAAAAAGTATTTATCATATCAACATGCGCTATGTACAGCCGCAGCATTTACCTGCTCCAGCCTCCATGAGTCACCTGCATATGTGTGGCCTTTATGGCCGTAATACCTAAATGAAATTTCTAAAAGATAAATTATGAAAACAAGATCTATAATTGGCATAGGCGTGGCAATAATCGCCATCCTGTTTGCCTGCAATAAATTTAAAACCAACGATCCGGAGATGGACACCCCGGATATGAAAGCAAAAGCCGGTGCGGCTTTGGCGGTGGAATGTTACCAGACCCTGCCAAGCGTTATCAGCAGCAACCGCACCCTGAGCGCAGATAGCGCCTACCTGATCAATGGCGTAGTACGCATTACCAGCGGGGCTACACTTACCGCTCCGGCTGGTACGGTATTCTTTGGCCAGCATGCTGCTGGCAGCAAAGGCTTCCTGATTGTGGAAAGGGGAGCGAAGCTGGTCTGTAACGGCACCGCAACCAACCCGGTTGTCTTTACCTCCTTTGCGAGCGCAGGCAGCCGTGCAGCAGGCGATTGGGGTGGTGTAGTGATGCTTGGCAAGGCTGATAACAATGTGAGCGGAAAAGTGATCTCTATCCAAAAAAGTGGCAGTGCCTATAGCGCAGGACAGGCCAGTCCGATCAATACCGACAACTCTGGTACGCTTACCTATGTACGGATTGAGTATGCAGGATACAAAGGAACAACCGATAATTATCCTGCCGGACTATTGATGGCTGCAGTGGGCAGTGGTACTACGATCAATAATGTGCAGGTGAACAGCAGTATTAAGGAAGGATATTCATTTTTGGGTGGAAAGTTAAATGCAAAAAATTTGGCAAGCCTGGATAGTTATAAAAATGATTTTTATTTTGATCTAGGTTACCAGGGAAATCTACAATTCGGATTGGGTATGCGGAAAAACATCAATGCACATGAAGGGACAACAACATCATTTTCGAATGGTATCCTCATTCAGAATGATGACTTTGGAACAACTAATACCCCAAGGACGCATCCTGTAATTAGTAATTTCAGCTTAGTTGGTCCAGGGTATTGTACCAGCTCTGGTTTAAGTACCGATTTCCGAAATGCAATACTGCTAACCAATAATGCTGAAGGTAATATCTATAACTCTGTGGTAATGGGATGGCCGGTTCGTGGCGTCTTGTTTGATGATCAAGCGACGATAGATAATGCTGGTATAAACGGCACCCTTACCTGGCGCTACAATACTTTTTATGGATACACTACTGCTGCAACCCGATATGACATGGGGCCCGGTACAAGCTGGCCAACAACCTGTGTCAGTTCACTTACTAATTTCATTATAAACCCGACAAGTGCTGCCTGCGCTTCTCAAGGATACCAGACGCTTACCAGCGGTTCGGGCTTCCAGGCCTCAGTATGTGGCAATTACTGCAGTGCTGCGCCTAACTTTACTTTGAGTGGTACCAGCTTACTGAACTCAACCTATCCATCGGGAAGCCCGGTTGACATAGCTTTCTTTGACAAAGGTACCCGAGCTCGTGGAGCATTTGGTACTTCAGGAACCGCATGGGCATCGGCAGCATGGACTAATTATTGTCCATTAAGCCTGAATTATTGCTTATAATATAGGGAGGGGTAATATGGATAAGTGATGGAGCGGCAGTACTACCATGCCGCTCCTGTTTTATTGGCTTACAAACTGGTCCTTGAGCTTGTCGAAAGGACAATGGTTGAGAAATGTCGCTTCGGCAGGCTCAGCGTCCACTTGAAAAATTATCTTACCAGAGTAATCGTTCCTTTAAGCACAACAGGCTTACCCTTTAGGGAGACATATTGCAACAGGTAATGGTACGTACCTGCATTGGCCGGTCTGCCTTTATCCGTTCCATCCCAGCCAATGCTTTTACCGGAACCTTCATAGACAGGCTTACCCCATCTATCAAACACAGTAAAGCTGTTGATGATTATATCTTTAGAGCTTACCGGCCTAAATATATCATTGACGCCATCGCCATTTGGCGAGAAAGCATCGGGTATTAATAAAGTGGGTTCCACTTCTATACGAACACTAGCTGAGTCTATACAACCAAGCTTATCTGATTGAGCTGATACGGTAATCCATTGGGAGGTATCCACTTTTATTATCTGGCTCTTGGCAAAAGGATCTGTAAATATCTCCGGTAGCCAGCTAAGGACAGTAAAGTCTTCATTTGCCGAGCTTACAAGCCAAACCTGCTCCCCACGTTCTGCAATCTCAGACGTGGCACGCAACTGCAATTCCAATGCTTCTATTCGTACTTTCCCATAAGCTGTATCGGTGCATCCCTCTTCGTTCTGAGCTACCAGCCAGATATCGTACTCACCAGCCAGTGGGAAGATATATTCAGGATTTTGTTCCGTTATCATAATATTCCAATCAAAATACCAGGTTGCCGGTGCATCACTGCTATTGACAAACTGCACGGCTTCTCCTACGCAAGCTAATGTATCGCAGGTAAATGATGCATGAGGCATAGGTAATGCCGGGACATTAATGGTATAAATCGTATCACAGCCACCCACCGTACTGATGCGGACATAATTAATACCGGTATCTAAACCATTAAAGCTGCAGCCGGTATTGCTTATTGAGGTATATAATACATTACTTTCGCTGTCCATGAAATCATACCGCAAAGTAGTGGTATCCATATATCCGTTAACGAATGAGACGCTGCCATTTTTCATTTTTGGACAAGCAGCCTTAATATCAATAACCAATGGAGGTCGCACTATTTCAATATCAAATGTGTCTGTTCTATACTCACATACATCATTGCTGTAATGAAATAGGTAACGTCCGTTTCGATATACTTTCCTTTCTTTTACTTTCAAACCGTTATCCCAGGTTTGGCAAAGAGCTTCATCACTTCCTTTCAATGCAACAGTATCTTTAAAACAGGCCAAAACTTTGAAAAAAGTTCCAGACAATGTATCAGGCGGATTGGGGGCAATGAGAATATCATTTGGTAAGTAGGCACCAACCAGACCACCTTCGATTGCTGTCGGTAATGCATTAAGTAGTGGAATACAAGCAAGGCCAAGTTCATTTGGCTGTTCAATAATATGATAAGCCGGAAAATTATTATATTCCGGCGGAGGATCGGGTAAGCATGTTAACCAGGCATTGTTTGACAAATATAACTTCTTATCGGGTCCTTGCTTAATATCCCCAAAATGTCGAATTGTTTCCATGACGCATCCATAGAAAACATGTGGCGTTATGGTAATGGGATTATGAATAATCAAAGTCTTCGACATATTAATATCTTCGGCAGTTTCAAGTTCGACGTTATATTGGTAAACTTCTCCTTGCGTTGTTCCAGCTGCATAAGGACTCCAGGCACGCTTTGTAAAGTTTTCTGTAACATATAGTCTCGATTCATCTGGTGAAAAACAGGCGCCATAAAATACGCTGCTCACTGCAGTGTCGCCTGGAGAAATAACCCAAAGCGTATCAAGAGACCGATCAATCAGCTTTGCATTTTTGACCTTACCGGAGCATTTTTCAAAATCGTAGAGTTCCACGCCATTATGACCTGTCAAAGTAAGTCTGTTACCATTGGGAGAACCTTTTAAAACACCTTCCAATTGCGTATCAGCCATCCAATAGAGGTCAAGGCTGCCGCATACAGAGGTTACTTTTGTCGTATCCAACCCCGAAGCGGTTATATGCCAGGAGTAGAACTCTTTGGCAAGACTGCTCCTGGCTACAATCCAGATACCATCACAACCAATAATTGAAGTGAAACGATCTGTCACTATGCTATTAAAAGCGCATAATATTTTATCATGCTGCCCCGGTACCACACCGCCTGCTCCACCGTTCATACTCATATCTATGAGGGTATACAATATTCCTTCTGAATAGGAATAAAATATATAATACTGATCGGCATTACCAGGGTGAGGTACAATAATTGGGTCGTTTTCGCCACCCCTGTTTCCAAAATAATCGTATGTAAGATTACATATCCCTTCCCCGGCAGCATTAAATACCTTATTATATTGCCCATGCATCTTAACCCAAAAGCGGAGATTTCCAGATGCATCACATGCTGCTGCAGCAAGTGTGTACTTAAAATAAGGCGGTCCGCCTCCATCTTCAGGCAAATATATTAATCCAGGTGGGCTTACATTAAAATTTAAGGTTGAGAAATCATTCACAAGCCATATATTATTCTCGCCCTGGCTATGGCTAAGTAATGGCAACAATATAATCAGCCAGGCTATCACGTATCTTTTCATCACAAATCGATTTTAATAATTATCAGTTATAGAATTCAGGAAAATACTGCTTACAGATCATCTGGGCTATATCCAGCCTTTGGATGTAATCATCATCAGGATACTCATCCCTAAACTCATTAGGGTAATAATCCAGTGCATCTCTCCCATTATGTATAAGCAATTGTTTAATTATATCCAGTACCAGTTGCCTTACCAGCTTCTTGGGTGCTGTCACCTGGCTAATAACCCCTGTCATAATCAGTTTTATCGCTGCCCGTTCCAACCACATTGCCGATAGCGGAAACTTTACCTGTATTATAGCAATGGGTTCGCCCATCCCGTTTTTATATTGTACAGTCATAGTCACGCATTTAAAATGTTATTCCTTTACAATTTTCCTCAGGTACATAGCACCACTATTTCCTGATATTTTAATCCAGTAAAGTCCGCTGCAAAATCCTGCAAGGTTTATACTGTTTACACCCTTCTTTAAAGTTTGGTTGCTTAACAGCAAACGGCCATCAGCTCCGTATAATGTCATTTGCCTTGCCTCTGCTACATTGATGGTGAGCACATCTTTTACCGGGTTTGGGTAAATGGAAACACTCAGCTCATCTTTCAGCTTTTCTATGCCCGTATAATTGTCAGAAGTACCAGAGCAGCCATTGGCATCCGTTACCGTCACGCTATAATTTCCACTTGTTGGCGGAGTAAGGGTGGCATCTGTTGCGCCTGTAATAGGGGCACCTTCCCTGTTCCATTGGTAGCTTGCATAAGGTTCAGTTGTAGAAAGCACTCCGCCGGTATTGACAATAACCGGAGTCGGTGCAGGGTTTACACTTACTGTTATGGCTACGCTGGTATCGGTACAGGTACCTTTACTCGTTACCAGCATATAAGTACCTTCTGCAACTACGGTAATCAGGGAGTCGGTCATGGATGCCATACCGCCATCAATAAACCAATTGTAAGTTGCGCCAGCCATTGTTGTTGATAGTTCAAAGGAAATTCCCTCACAAATGGTGGTATCATGCTCCACATTTAGCCTGGCTTCTTCACAGCTGCTCAATGCTAAAAGAAAAGCATCGCTACCACCAGCAAGCTCTGTTTGCCATGCGTCATCTGTTGCAATTTCTCCGCTGCTGACGGTTGCGCCTGCAGCATAAACTTTACCATTGTTAATAGCTGTGATAGTATATGCCTGGTCGGAACCCATACCGCCCATATAAGATGCCCATGCCAGCTGCATATCGCTGTCAAATTTTGCAAGGATAGCATCGTAACTTTCACTGTAATCACTTTGAAATGCATCCGCTGTAACCATACCCCCAGCGCTATTGGTCTGACCGCACAGGTAAACATTGCCTGTTCCATCCAATGTAACTGATGGTGATAGTCCCATCCGGTCATTACCCGTATCGCCATAATAAGTACAAACCTGCAGCTCTCCTATATAGTTAAATTTGGCGAGGTACATATCCTCACCTCCGCCTGCTACATCCTGCCAGGAGCCACCGGATGCTATATTCATTGTACTGGTGGTTGTTCCTACGGCATAAACAAAGTCATCGTCGCAGGTAATCGCTTCAATTTTATCGAAGCCCGTGCTGCCATAATAGGTAGACCAAACTACCGTGCCGTCCTCATCGAACTGTGAAAGAAAGCCATCAAAATCACCACCACCATAAGCGTTCTGGTACCCGCTTATACCTATGCCGGCATTACTCATAGTCATACCGGCAATATAAATGTGGCTGCCATTACCATTAACGGCTATGCCCTTATCGTCAGCTTCACCACCAAAGTAGGTAGCCCACTCGCGTTCCCCATCACTATTGAACTTTGCCAGGTAAGCATCCGTGCTGCCGGCAGGCGCCGATAGCCATGCACTTGTAGTAGCGATACCTGTTTCGCTCATGGTACCGCCACAGAGGTAAACATCGGTTCCCGAGCAATAAACGCTGCCTGCGCCACCGAAAAGGTTGTCATAACTTTCGCCACCATAGTAAGTAGCCCATAGCAAAGCGCCATCATTGTCAAACTTCGCCAAAAATCCATCGTCTTCTCCGGCATTGCTTTCCTGGTGCGCACCGGTAGTGGAAATCCCCGTAGTGCTCAGCGTCCAGCCACAGATATAGATATTTCCATCGCTGTCGAGGTCAATTCCTCCTGCACCTTCATCGTTCTCACCCCCGAAATAGGTGCTCCATAAAAGACTGCCCTCAGCGTCAAATTTTGCCAGGAATACATCGCCCTCCTGGCCCCAATCGCCCACGCCACCACCATAGGTCTCCTGGTAAGCCCCTTCGGTAGCCATCCCAGCGCTGCTGGCCGTGTTGCCCAATACATAAACATTGCCTTCAGCATCTGCTTTAATTGCTTTAGCCCAATCGGTACCCAGCCCTCCATAATAGGTAGCCCATGTTCGGGATACCTGCGCCTGCGTCGGGGTCAAATAAAGAAATGCGAGAAATAAAAAAATAGAAATTGTCTTAGCCATATCCGGTAGATTATATTTTAATTAATAATGGCACGGGAACTGGCGTTCCCGCATTTTGTCGACACCAAATAAAAACCAATTTTTTGCATTATTCAAAACATTTTTTGGGCAAATGTCAACTGTTAAAAATCGCAAGTTTTGCCATAATTGGCTTAAATTGCGCTAAAATCAGGGATTATGTATAAGCAGAGGGATGATGTAGAACGGCTTATTGAAGCCCTTACAAGTGGCGAAAAACGCTATTTTTCAACGAATTATAAAACACACTACAGCGAAAAAGACCTACCTTTATACCTGGCGCTTTACGAATTACACGAAAATGGCAAAAGTCAACTCCCAAAAAATTTAGAAGGTATTGAAGGCAGGGCTTTAACTTCCGCAAAAAGACGACTTTATGATAATTTGGTGGATAGTGTGGTTAGCCTGAACAAGGAGCACTCCGTCAATAACCAGGTACAGTACTTACTGTCCGCTATTGAGCTTTTGCTATTTAAAGGACTTTCTTCGCAGGCTTTATTACTTTGGAAAAAGGCATATGATGCGTGTATCAGACAGGAAAAATTTGGACTGCTGTTACAGGTGCTTGATTGGGAAAAGCGGCTAAATATTGTATTGGACAGCCCAACACGTCACTCGGATAAGATCAAGGATGAGGAAGATAGCACCCTTGAAAAAATGAAGCAGATATTGGCGTTGGAAAGGATCTATAGCCATATCATGCTTTTAAAAAGGCAGTATGGTTATGTAAAAGGTGTCCTTAAGGAAAAGCTGGAACAAGAGACCATTCTATCTGCGGAAATGCCCAGGGAAAAAGATTGCCTTAGCGAAAAAGCCTTGTATTACTTTAACCTGGTACATGCCATCTATTACTGGATGGTAAAGGACCACCCAAAAGGATATGAGTCCAGCAAGAAGCTGATCGTTGGCTCAGGTGCCAATATACTTCCCAGCGATTATATATACGGTATATTCCAGCATATCACTTCAAGCGTCTGTCTTGGTAAATTCGGGGATACATTAAACGGTATTACCCTCGCTGAAGATTATCTCCGCGAGAACCATCTTGACCAATCGGTTGCTTTCAGTGTACAGCTTTTTGCCTACAAGGCTACCTATAGTCTCGTGGTATATAATTATATGGGTGACCGTCGTAAGCTGGTATCTGCTATAATTGAGACTGAGGAGCAGCTCCGGCAATTTTCAAATGTGCTTCCCCTTGAATACCGGCAAATAGTAACAGGAAACCTGATGAATGCTTATGCAGCAATAGGCAACTTTAAAAAAGCCGATATGCTATGGCTTGACCTTACAGATAAACAATACAAAGGTTTTCGCCAGGATGTACATGCCGATTTGCACCTCTTCCGGCTATTCAGCCTGCTGCACAGCAAATCCTATTCACTTATTCCTTCCGCTGCGCTTTCTGCACTGCGGTTCTTTAAAAAATCAGGAGGTGATAACGGCATGTGGCAGATGGAGCTTTCGATAGCACAGTATTTACTAAAAGAAAGAAATTATTCAGACAACAAGGTACTCCGAGAAACTGTACATCAACTCCGTTATTTTATTGAGGTCATAACAATGAATTACCCTGCAGGTTTCCAGGAGCATTATACCCGTTACCTGATCTGGTGCGATGCTATCTTAAACGATGAGTTGTACCATAAGGCAGCAAAGAAATGGTATCATGAATTTACCTTCTCCCGAAAGTAAATTTATTAATTTCGATTCTTTAAGTTTCCTTTCACCATCTATATTTGTATATGCTCAATACAGTACTGCTGTTTATTAATGCCACAATTTTTGTACTCCTCTGGCTGTTGTACATTTTTATTGGGCTATTGGTGGACGCCTTGCATATGGCAAAGCAGTTCCTTTGGATAATAATGGGCGGCCCGTTTTCCGGCCTGGTGCATTTGGTACCGCTGTCGTTGGTGCTGTACTCTTACTGTTTGCCTTCACTGACTTAGCTTGGCTCGGATGGTTTACGCTTGTTACAGATAGTAAATACATCCGCTATAGCCTTTGGGCTATAGCCGCACTGTTTATATTAAGGGCGATTGGGGATTTCAAGTATGTTGGTATTACGAGGCAGAAAAAACAGACCTCATTTGCCAGAATGGATGCTATATTATATACACCATTATGCTTTTTCATAGGGCTTTCTCATGTACTGATTGGTATGAGTTACTGATAATAATAATTTCTCTGGCGACTTTCTTACAGGGTTTGATACCCGTAAAACACCAAAATACTTACAATAAAACTAATTATTCCGTCATTTGGCCACTAAGGAAATATTAAAGTTCACGATTAATGGCATTTGTAATATTTTCGATTGCATAAATTTGCGTCCATCCCAACTGCCTTAACCACACGTTTCATTTTCTTTCAATCCTGTATTAATGTATCCTATAGGAAATGATTTATTTCATTTTTGAATGAAATAGTTCATCCTGTAATTTATACTGATTCATCTAATTACATGACCTTTTATACCAGGCCAAATGAATGCCAGCTATTAGATTTGAACAGAAATCAATTCCCTTGAAATATGATTCAATTCGCAGAACAGTTATCCTACACCTTACAGGAACAATTACAGGCAATTGCTGTCGATAGTAGTGATGAGTTACATAAGGCTACACGCTCTTTTCATGCAATTACCGATTCTCTCTCCCGGTTAAAGGAGTATATCACCAGTTACTCTTTCAAAAGTAAGGAAGAGGAAATCTATTTTTTTAAAGAGCAAAAACCATCCATTCACAGACAGCTTATCTATTGGAAAGAGATCATCCAACTGGAAACCAATAAGCCCTCAGGAGGAAAAAGAAGATTGCGGGAGTATTTTTTCCCAGTCCTATGCGCCATAGATATGTTCTTTTTGCGATATCAGCAATTACGTACATATTATCGCATGGGCTACACCCATGACGATGAGCGATACTTCCTCCGCTCATCCAATAGTTCAGCATCTTTTACAGAGTATGAGCCGGACTTGGATCCAGGTTTTTCGACCGTCATGAGTGTAAGGCTGGCTGAACTTCTTGCCTACCAGGACTTGGTCGTATATATTAAAGATTCAATGGGAATTATTGATGATAAAGCTGAGAAAAACGAATCCGCAAGACCTTCAAAGACAGTTGTATTTACAGGCTCCAGTGCTCAATTTATTGAAGTGGTAACCGGTCTCAATGCTGCCGGTGTGCTCAACTACGGTCAAACTGATCTGAAAACTGCAATGGAATGGTTTCAATATTTTTTATCGAAAAAGGTCACGAACTATTACGGCTATTTTCAATCTATGCGTATTCGTAAGAAAGATCGAACACCATTTTTGAATACGGTTATTGCAATGCTTATTAAAAGAATGGATGACAGTGATGAATTTCCAAGATATTCATAAGAAAGAGGCGGAAATATTCCGCCCCTTTCTTAATTACTTAATTTCTCCTTTCGCAATCGATGCAGTGATTTCCTTTCAAATGAAATGATGCTTATATATTATGATGAAGCGCTGAATATTGCAAAACGAGATTTAATCATAGCAAAATGCTTTACAAAAGTCCGGTAACCTAATCAGGTAAACAAACTGGATTTTACAGAAAATCATTGGTAAACTTATGGTCGCTTCCGTTTATGTAATTTTTTGCTGACTTCTTTATCCCTTATATTTTTCAGACCCTCAAGTTCTATGCTCCAGATATTATAAACATTATTGGCTTTGAATCGCACAATATCATTGTACTTTAGCTTCTGGGTAAGCAGCTCATTGTTTACTTTTCCTGTAATATGGTCTCCTTCCACCGATAAAACCTCAACCCAAAAACGCTCCCTGAAGGCACATACTTTTACAATTTCCCCTGGTGCTATCTTTGCGAGGTCTTCTGGTTCAGGAGCATAAAAAGTGTTAGGATGCAAAAGTTTCAGCCTTTGAGCATCTTCAAATACAATAGACCGGGTTTCTTTCCCTTCGCTAAGAATAAAGGATGGCTCAAATTCTTTAATGCACAAAGTCACCGCTTCTTCTCTTGAATATCCCAAATGCTTAACAAGCCAATCCTCAACTTCCCCGATAGAATCCAGTACAGGGCTTACGGGCGTACCTTCTGAGATGTTCTCATATACCTGGAAGCATATGAGCGCGGATTCGGACCACTTATTATTATTATAAAATTCAATCTGTGGTGGCCCACCGTTCCAATCAGCAAAGAACTTACTGGTACTTGTCGCCTCAGGAAACTGTTTCTGATCAGGATACTCTCCCTTTTCCCAGAGCATGTGATTGCGGATCCATTCATCCATCACATCGCCGTAGTATTCATCTATCATCGGTTTATACCGACCGTTATCATCCCTGGGATGTTCCCAGCCCTTAGGCACTCTTCTAATTTCATGTCCCATAATTTACTTTTTATTTTGCTTTCTATTCCCTGGCGATAAGCAAATGCGCCAGCTCAGGGGTATTATAAATGCGTTCCATTTCCTCTTCAATTATTCCTGCCACTTCGTCCTTTATCCGCAGGTAGTTGTCCTCAATTTCCTCTGCCGTCACGTTCCTGGGCTTTGGAATATCCACATAAGCTTTTTCCTCAGCCGCAATAGCCTCATGATCATTGATGATCTCGCAATGAAATATCTTTTGCGGGATCTTCATATCCGGGTTGTCCGCAACGGCTCCCACAAATTCCCCGCTGGACAGGTTGGAGATGGTCGATGCCGGTATGGCTGTTTCCAGCTGGGTGGATTTGCTAACAGAAGTATCACTTGCATTGATAGAATAACTCTCGCGCTCCTGCATGATCTTGCCGAACCTTTCGCTGAGCGTTTTGGCAGTATCGCCAACAACCTGTCCGCTTATGATATTTCCTGCAATGCTGAATATTACATCAGCGCTTTCTTTACCGTAATCTTTCCGCAATTGCGATATGTCCTGGACTGCCAGAACGGTTGCCACACGATTTCCCCGGGCAGTTGCTATTGTGCCTTCAATACCTGAAACTCCCCCGATATAGATAGTGGGAAATTCATCGAAGATGAGTGAGCTCTTAAGTTTATTTTTCTGGTTGACCAGCTTGAGCATCCGCGATACATAGAGCGATAATACCGCTCCATATACCTGAACCTTCTGGGGGTTATTGCCTACGCAGACGATTTTGGGCTCTTCCGGGTTGTTTACATCGAGGGTAAAATCGTTACCTGTTAAAACATAATAAAGCTGGGGCGACGATAACCTGGCCATCGTAATCTTGGCAGATGCGATCTGCCCTTCCAGCTGTTCCATAGCGCCATTTACATACGCCGTTACAAATGGATTGATTCAAAGGGGTAGCGCCCATCCAACGATGGGATGGGCGCTACCCAATCAACACTTCAATCTCCGGCTCTGTCCTGAGTATCGGGAAGAGCTGATCATAATTCGCCTGCATGAGCTCTATGACGTGCGGCAGCGTACAGTATTTTCCGTTCTTATATTTGCGTAGATACCAGATAATACCTGTAACAAAATTGATCGGGGATTCAACGAAAAAATCTCCCGCCTTTTTGATCCATTCCCTGTTAAGTCCCAGCATGATCGTCCTTGAGCTTTCCGTCGCATCCGTTATATCGGACATCGACTCAGGATAAAGCGGGTTGCACCTATGGTAAATATTATCAAAGTCTATTACATAAAATTTTGGTTCGACCTTGTACCGGTGCTTGTATTTCAGGAAAGCGTTATAAGCAATTATTGAGAGGTCCGCGAACTTGAAGTCGTACAAAAACATACTGAAGCCCTTAGCTATATGCTGGGTGATTGCATGCCGAACAAAAAAGTAACTTTTACCGGCTCCTGGCGTCCCGCAACAGAGTACCGACCTGAAGGGGTTGATGAAATTCACATACGACTTGCGAACCTTACCTTTCAAATTGTACCGGGCGGGAAGATTAATGCTGTACTCATTCTCCAGCAAGCGCTCCTCCTGCGGAAAGGTTTCCTGCAGTTTGTTGAAGACGTCAGTATTAAGCTTATTGTGGATGATCCGGGAAAGGATCGCCCCGCCATGCATAATCAGCAGGTAGCCCAGCGTGGTTACGGTCATATACATCCCGGCCAGCACCTGGGCAGATGCATCAAGGTTTAGCAAAAGGTAGCTGCAACCATAAATGGCAAATCCCACTACAATATATCGCAATGCTGTTGCCAGCTTCAGCTTCTCATCCTTTTTTCCTTTCGATCCGATCAGCGAGATAAGCAGCAGGACCAGGGCAGAGAACTTCGATATATAAAAGTGATCGAAGAGCCCCATGCGCCCTATACTTCCCAAAAGCTGTTCTCCTATCCTATGGGTAAGCCCCCATATCCTGAAGGCTGCATAACAGTAAACATAAAAATGAAGCGCCAATACAAACAGGCTGACCTTCCTTATAAAATCAATGATCTTTCGTAAAGCTTCTGCATTCTCTCCCGTATTCATTTCTCACGTGCTTTAATTGTAAAACCAATGCCTAATCAGGCTGTATCTTTTTTTTCTTTTTCTTTCTTCCCAGGTAGGGATCGTATGCCACCGCCTCATGCTCATCGCTCATCAGTATATCCCATACCTTCTCCATTACCGGTAGCCCGGTTGCCGGAATAGGTGCTGATTTCTCTTCCGTAACTGCGGAAGAAGTGTCAGGTCTTTGTGGCCCAGCCTTAGCCGGAACATTCTTTTCAGTAATTAATTCAGCTGCGGGAACGGCCAGGCTGCCCAGCCGCTCCATAAATGCTTTTGCAGCGTATGGCTTGCCCAGATCACTGCCATTAAAGATGGAACGGGTACCATTATCGATAAAAGTGATGCCATAGGTCTGCCCGGCAGTATTCTCACGAAAAAGGATACGGATCCCCTGTTCCCGCAATCTCCTTGTCAGGTCTTCCGTGTCTTTGGCTCCTGCAAGCGCCTTGTCCAGCAGGTGCTTTATTCGCAGTGCATAGGGTTTTCTTTCCTCTTTCCCTGAGACAAATTTCTTTTCGAGGTTCTTGAGCGTCGGCGAGGAAAAGATGGAGCTTGCCTTTATCGGTATCCCAACAGGTTCGCCTTTTCCATCGAGGATACAATACACCAGCCCTCCCATTTGTCGCATGAGTGTCCCCTCAGCGCCCGGCCAGGCGAGGATATTAAATTGCCGGAGGATAGCATTGAGCTCTGGCAGTGATGTGAACTTGTAAGTGTCGACCACTTCCCTGACGATAGCTGTAATGGCAGCTTTGGTTTCCCTTTTCCCATAGATCACCTGGTCAAGATCAACAGGGTGCAGCATATACTGCGCGTCTTTTTTCTGCTCCTCCGCTTTTACCAGTCCATAAGTTATCTCAATCTCTTTACGGGCCTTCTCGCTCTGGTTCCTGCCAATATTATGGGTCTCTATGCGCTGACCATCGCTGTCAATATTTACCGTCGCAATGTGGATATGCGGATGTGCGGCATCATAATGTCGGTATACCAGGAAAGGCTGCCTGCCAAAACCAATAGCTTCCATATACTCCAAGGCGATCAGCTGCAGCAGGTTATCGTCGACCTTGTCCCGGGGAGAAAAATTGAGCGTTATATGCAGGGCATTGGTCCGAGTCCGCTCATTGAGGGCCGTTAGTTCCTCGAACCGGCGGAGCTTGTCGTTAAACCGAAGGTCACAGCCAGCCTGGGCAAAGCCTGCTGCCATCAGCAGCTGTGCTTCCGAGTGGGCCACCTTGTTCTCGTTATAATTAAGGATTCCCCTAATGCTTTTCCCGCTCACTATTCTTGCAACCATCGCTCTGCTATTCTGGAAATAATGGTAAATAGTTCTGTGATCTTTCCATCTGCCTGCTGGAAGAGGGTGGTCAGCTCCATAGCCCTGAGCAGGCGCGACTCAGCCGACTGCTCCCTGTGAAAGCGTCTTGTTACCTGGTTGATGTTGATGCCGATGGCCTGGATCTCCTTACGGACAGCAGCCAGCTCCGCCTTAACCTGATCAAAGGTTCCATCCCTGGAAACAACAATTATTTTTTTATTGTCCAGGATATTCCGTAGCAGTTCACTCAGGGATTTCAGTCCCTGGCTGCTGCCAAGCAGGGCAGAAAGTTCCTCGTATTTCCTGGCTGTAATGCGTGTATGCACGCGGTGCGTAAGTAGCTCCTTCCCTTTCATCACGTTCCTTTTTTTTGCTGCTACTGTGGGAGAAATTCCCGTAAAAAAACCGACTCCGGAGGGTTTTTCAGTCCCCGACGCGCCCCCTGGGAAGCGCGAGGCAAGATGGGTTTGTCGACAAACCTACATCTTGCCGGGAGCAAAAATCAAATCCGCTCCCGTTGAAAAAGCCCAGAATGAGCTAATTTCCCTGTATCTATAATCCCTTTTTGTATTTGTTATTCAACCTGATCTTTGGCGTCCGTTTTTCTTCAGTTCCTGGTTCTATTTGCTGCTCCGCAATGACATTTTTCTCCGGTATCCAGTCAGGGTCGAGCTGGAAATTAAAAGGTATTTCCCTGCCTGATCGATCCAGAATTTTAATCCCGGTTGCATTTTCTGTGACCAAAATAGTAATAGGTATACCGGTTTTTGCTTCAGCCTTTACTATATCACCCTGCTTTAATCCTTTCTCGATATCCGGTGCATCATACATATGAACTGGCAGCATGGCAATCATTTTCTCAAGTTCAGGCTCTGAAATACCAACAAGCCCAACAAGCGTTCCGTTCCTGCCATCTGCAGTAAATCCCAACCGCTGCCAGTTTGTTTGCCCAGAGTTTTCTATGTGGCTACTGATCATGACCGGCCTTCCTGCAACAAGATTTATAGCTTTATCAAGGGGAATGCCGGCAAGGAACTGAGCTGATCTTTTCGGAAGTTCCTCAAAAAGCTCAAGGGCACTTTTGCTGATCTGATCTTCAAAGAATGGCACATGCAAGTAATGTTTCAGCATCAAAAGATCAGCTACCTTTTTCCCTTCAGGATCAAGTGACATCCTGAAAAGCTCCTCCTGCATCAGTTCAATATCTCTTGGCATTTCAATCTTATGCTTGTGCGCGAACAACATTTCCTCATCATTTGTCCAGTCAACCGTAGCCATCTTTTTATCCAGTCTCTGCGAATCCACATTGTTAAAGATGCCATGCGGGATCTCTGGTAAAGGTGTCAGGCTCACCCTGTAGAGGTGTGGTTCATACCAACCCTTGTTTCCACTGACCGGGATAGTAATTTCAACACTGTTGTTTCCAGACAAGAATGCAAAGCTCAGTTCAGTCTGTTTCGGAGCGCCGTTTAGTTTGGAATGGATCTCGTTTCTTATCGCCTCGGCTGGGACAAGCCCTGCTGTAAATTCCTCCACTTTCGTTTCCAGTGAATCAAATCTTTCCGAAATAATATAGTAGGCAATTTCCGCCGTGATATCCGGGTAGCTGGTTAGGGTAAAAGTGAAATGGTGTTCATGAACACCAGCAAACCTCTGTGGGTCTTTGCTGAATACCGCATACATTTCCGGTGGAAAATGCTTGTACATCAGCTCGTCGGCAGCCAATTTTACATAGTTATCCTCAGAAAGAAGAAACTGAGCCAGCTGATCTATAATGCCGGCGGTGGATGGCATAGTCGGTGGCAATACCAGTCCTTCCTTTTTATAGAACCAGTATTCCTTCCAATCTATCTGCGCCATTTCTTTGTCTAGCTTAAGGGTATTAAATCCATTATACCTTCGTTCTTCTATATCTATCGGCTGACGATGTGTTGCCGCGATCTGGGTAAGTTCAAATTTCAAGACCTCGTCATTCCATTTGAAAAACAGCCGGTAGTCCATCTTTTCTTCCCCGAATTGCTTTTTGCGATTTACAGCAAAGGTCGGGAGACCATAAGCCTCGGCTTTCCTTATATCTCCCGCCAACTGTTCATCATCAAAACCTCTTCTTCGTAGATCTGCCAGCAGATCATCCAGTTCCTCATTATTTATTATACTAGCCATCCTTTAGATCCTCTTGCTTTTTTTAAAATTGTAATTGACCTGTACGACCTTACTGATTTTGTCCTTTTGTCCTGGTAGTTCCTGTTTTAAATTTAAATTATGCTCCGGCTTCCAGTTATGGTCAATCCTGAAATTAAAGGGTATCGGAAGCATGTCAGGTGTATATAATTGTAATGTTGCCTGCTCCGGCACGGCCTCGATAATAATTTCCCGGTCATCCGTTAGCGGCGTCCTTACTTTGTCGCCCGCCAGTAATTCATCCCTGATAGAATAGAAACAGTGACCGAAAATGGGTAGCATTCTTAAATGTTCCTCCACATTTTTTACGCAATAACCTTTGATCAGCCTGGAAGCATAAGTCCCATCACCGCATCTTTTTGAAAAATCGAGGGAATACCAGGTATCCATTTCCTGGTGTATATCATTATTAAGGACAATTAGTACAGCACGACCGGCCATAGCATTCACGGCAGCATTAATATTCTCGTCTGCTGGGAAACTGTTTTTTCGCTCGGGTAATTCCTCCAGAAGCTCCCATGCCCTTTCGCTTATATTATCACCATAGAAGACCACGTTGCGCAGATATTTCAGTTCAAGGACGGCGGCGACTTCTGCGCCTTCCTTCGTTTGCTTTAACCTGTTGAGCTCCTCAACCAGGTCATAAGGCCCGGGACGAAATTCCGGCTCACTGTTTTCATGGAAAACAAATAGCTTACCGGGACTATTCCAGCTGATCTCCTGGATCCTGGCATCCAGCATTGCCGTATCTATGCCATTGTATATGCCATTCTGTGGCTCCGGATAGGGTGTAAATGATATCTCATAGGTGTCGAATGTGTACCAGCCATCCTTTTTTTGTACCGGGATACCAAATGCCACAAATCCTTCAGGAGTATTATAGGCGCCTTCGAAGTGGAAACTGTCCGGATTATCCGACAACAGCTTACGAAGCATCGTTTCTTTATCGATTTCTGTGATACGATTAAGTCCTATCTCCAGGAATTGAGACATCAGCTCACTATAACGATCTGAAAGAATAAGATATGCCAGATCAGTGGTAACTGAGCTTGCCTCCTGGAACATAAAGTTCTCACTTACCTCGTACACGCTTTTAAGCTCATGCCTCACAGGTTTGCGGTTAATCTCATAATATTCATCCGGCCAGTATTTATATATTAACAGCTGCTGAAACTCCATCCCTAGGATGTCATCACTTTTATAAAGCTTCGTGAGCTTTCTCATGATATCTGACACTTGTTGTTGTTTGTCCGGCTCCATTGCATCACTGTTTCCATACCAGTACAATTGCCAGTCAACTAATGCCATTTCTTCATCCAGGCTGGCAGTGTCCACGCCATTGATAACCATCCTGTCCACCTTTATGGGACTACGGTGCGTAGCCCTGAAAAATTTCAGATAAAGTGTTTCGCTCTCATCTGTGCACTTCTCAATATACAGCTCGTACTGCATCCGTTCCTGGCCATATTCTTTCTTAAAGTCAACTGTAAAAGAGCTTAACCCGGCATTTACCTGCTGCCATATTTGTTTTTCAATCTCTGATCCTTGTAAACCAACCCGTGCAAGGGTCTGAATAAAATCCTCTACTACCTTCTCCTCCATACCGCTTGATTTTATATTCCTTTACCATTTTTTCTTATCCTATTGGATGGATTATTTTGAATAATCCTGCCTGGCTTTACCTCCTTTTGTATCTCCTGCTGCGAAGAGAGTTGAAAATTGTAGGGGATTTCCATACCTAGTTTGTCATAAATCCTGATGGTGTTAGCCTCCGGATCCATTACCAGCTTTATTTCTTTTGTCCCTTCAATTGTCTTTATCGACTTCCAGACCACGTCGCCTTTTTTTAAGGCAGTCCGTGTGCTAAGTTTAGAATCGAGCGGTAGCTGATCGAGCATGGCATCAATGCTTTTATCTACCGGGCCATGAATACGGTGGAAAAATCCTTTACTATTGGACCAGTCCAGCTTAACCCACGTAGCCGGATTTGATCCTTCCAGGCCAAGCGGGTAATCCATTACATACCTGCCGCACATTAAATTATAGATGACTTTGGTATCCCAGCATAATGGAAAGGTTGCAGTATAACTATCTCTGGCATGAAATTCTTTCCAGGTACTGTCTTCAATAAATGTTTCCATAAAACCGGAGCCTGTCCAATATTTAAACCGTAACGAATGGGCAATTTCCTTTCCTTCCGGGCTTTTCTCTAAAATGCTAAGCTTATCTTCTATCTCCCGCACATGGGGAAACAATTCAAGCTCTTCATTTGCATGTAAAATGTATAGATCATCTTCATCTTCCCAATTAATTTCACGGAAAGCCATTTCCAGCTCAGCAGTATCTATTCCATCAATAATTGTGTGTTCAATTGCCGGATGTGGCGTAAAGGTGACCATGTTATCGGAAGCATCGAATCCTTTCTCAGTCTGCTCTAATTCAATTCTATATTCAATAAAGCCTTCAGGCGTGTTATGTGTACTCCGAACCCTGAATTTTTGCGGGTCATATTTAAGCCGGTCTTCGAGAAATCCGTAGATATCAGCACCTGGAAACTGTTCCAGACCTGTCTGCATCAGCAGCTCATGTACAGAACTTAATTTACCCGAAAGTATATGGTAAGCAAGGTTCGCATGGCACACGCCGCTTGGATAGACCGTGAATTCACGGTCATTCTCATAGTCTCTCCGTAATTCTTCTAACCCTTCACCAATATAATGTTTCAAAGGAAAGTACTTATAGCAAAGCTCATCAATGATCCCTATGTCTTCTATGTCCTTTCTGGCAGAGAGCTCAGAGATTATTGCCAATACTGCTTCAATTTCGCTGACCTTATCTTCCTCCAGAGTTAGTTTGCCGTCCCTGAACCAGCTAATCCAATCAATGTCCGCCATTTTAGCTTCCAGGTTGGCTGTATCATAGCCATCTATCTCTTTATGGTCAATTTCAATTTTTTCCCGGTGCGATGCTTTATAACCTGAGAATCGCATTGCATCAAACTGCATATCCCATTCAAATTTCAATTGGTAACGCATCAACTCTTCGCCTTTAGCAATTATATGGCTGACATTGAACTTATGATTGGATGCAGCAATTTCCCTGCGTACATCTTCTTCCAATCTTTTTCCCTCAAATCCTGCACTTTTCAGGTAATTCAACAGGGAAGTAATTTTTTCCTCCTCCATCATAGCTATGGTTTAATGCCGGTTTTCTTTTTCTGAGCGGGTTTTAACTCCTGTTTATTGTTGTCTATTAATTGATCCGCATTAGCGCCTGCTTCCTTTAAAATGCCGGTGGGTATATTGGTATTAAGTATCTTTTCTCCTTCAGTCATAGACGGTATTGCCTTTTTTGTGAGCAGCTCCATAATGAGGTCTTTGTTATTACCATTCACCAGGATGCTGACCTGGGCTTTTGTTGGGATTGTCCGCATATATCTTCCAGGCTCACCGATAACGATATTCTGCTTTTCCATCAACTGCACTTTTCTCTCAAACTTCTTAAGCTCGATGCCCGCAAGGTATTCGCCAAAAAGAGCATCAATGCGACCGGTAAGGGTTTGCTTTACTACCTGCTCCTTCCCATCGACCATCCTCTTTTCGCCTGGCTGCTTTTTTAAGTATTCTTCTACCTGTGCCACTAAGTCGGCGCCCTTTTCGTCAAGTGCATAATATTGCGTATTTCCAGCCCTGCTGTTTACCATCGCAGCCTTTTCACCATTCACATGTAAGTTGGCGACAAAAGCACTTTCGTCCAGTCTCGGATCATAACCGATCCTTTTTAATTCTATTTCCATATCTCTATTTATTTGATTCCTTTTCTCTTTCCCGGGTGTTGCTTTCTCGCTGGTTTCGGAAACTCCTTTTTAATTTCCGGGAACTGTTCTTTACCGATTCCGGCACGTTCCAGGAATTTGTCCGGGATATTAGTATTGAGTATCTGATTTCCCTTAAATCGCCTTGAAATTTTCATCAGCTCAGGCACAAGGATTTCTTCAGCATCGGGATTATCCAGGATACGCGCAAGCGAAATACCGTATTCATAAACGATATAATCTTTGGGTTCCCCTATAAGAAATCCCTTTTGCATGTCCCTGGCCATTTGTGTTTCAGGTGCAACATCCGTATTGTTCATATCAATTCTCTTGTCGCGGATCTCATCATGCCTGTCCTTTAGATCAGGGTCGGCTATTTCATGCCGAAACATTATTCCCATGATCTTCTGGTCGATTTCCAATGAAAGTGTGCGGGATAGCCAGAATTCATCATACCCTTCATGCCCTTTAAAGACAATAGGCACCTCAAGGCAATCGGCTTCTGCAGCTTTTATAAGCTTTAGGCTGGCTTCATCATTAGCTTCGTAACGGGTAACGGCCCCGTAGCCATCATTCCAGCATTTGCCAACAACCTTATTGTTGATACAAAGAACAGCTTTGAAAGAAGGGAACTGTTCCCCGTCCTGGAGCTGGTACTCCAGGTTTTTAAATGTTATATCCATAGTTTTAATAGTTGATCTTAAATACGCTTACTCTTTTTGGGGGATTGCTTTTTATTGGCTTCAGGTTTTACCTCTTTGAAAGGCACATATTGCCCCTCCTTCAGTCCGGCCAGCTTGAGGAAGGATTCAGGGATGTTGGTATTGAGTAGGATGTTTCCATCCACCAGCTTAGGAATAACGTACTGTTTGATGAGATTTGCCATGACCTCCGGCTTGTTAGGTGAGGACATAAACTGCGCCAGTGGCACCTTGAAGGTCCACTTATCGTAGGACTTATCTGTGATCCCTATTACAAAGCTTTTGATCATTGCCTTCTCCATTGCCCGTCTGAATTTCTGCAGTTCCTTTTGCTCCAGGTAATCTGTCAAAAGGTTGTCGATGTACATTTCCAGGTCCATTTCAATAGAATGCGTTTCACCGTTCATTTTAAAGGTATGGGGAGGTAAAGTCTTGCAATATGCTTCCGCTTCTTTTATAAGAGCCCTGCCTTCTTCATCATAACTACCATAATCGGTAGGCCCACCACGTCCCTGGTTTGAGGCTTCGCCTACCTTTCTCCCGTTGATATACAGGTCAGCTGAGAAGGCATTGGTCTCTTGGCTTAGCCTTTCACTAAATTCTATACGCTTCAGTTCTATTTTCATAACCTATTTTTTAAAGGGTTTTAATGACCAATCCACCGGAAAGCCCATCATTTCACAGACAAATAGCGGATTAAGCTTGCAGGCAGTGCCAGCCATTGCATTTAGGTAATCGCTGAGGGAATTAGTGGCAGCCCTGCCGGCTGCCATTAATCCCGCCGGGCTGCGCCCACCTTTGTATTCTCTTGTTGTAGGAGTCGGCAAAAGACCAGAGAGCGCCATATCAACAAGATTACTGGTTCCTCTATAACCACTATTTCTTATTTTTCTTTTCCCAGCTACCATTTCTCCTGTTCTGTTCCCATCTGCTGCAAGGGGTGTTGGCAGAATATGCACCGACTTACCGGCAAGTAATTTGATGAAAAACCTGTTTGTCTTCGTCTCCTTGAACTTCCATTCAAGCGCACATCTGCCATTTGCCCAATTTCCGCCAGAAATAAGCATAGCCGAAAATGTACTGCGCCAACTATTATCACCGATCGTTGAATTCCATATTGCGGTAAGGCACACTGTACCTCCAGCCGCAGGATTGCTTATACCTGTCATTGCATCATCTTTTTAATCACCCGCCTCAGTTTTCGGGGATCTGACATAAGATCGATCACCTGAAAAATCTGGTAAGCTACCTGTGGTACAATAGCGTTACCCATTGCCTTTATACTTTCCTGTCGCCATTTTGGAAAGCTTATCGGCTTGTCCGGGAAAGGAATACCTTCAAAAATGGTATCAGCGTCCACTCTGTAGGAAAACCCATCATTTGGCAGACAAACCGGGGGCACAGTAGGCCAGTCCTTCCAGAAATCAGGCTCATACCTGAAGGGCCTGGCGCCAGAAGAAGCTGGACCAGTCTTCCCAGGCCCACGCTGCCTGATTTTCCGCTCCTGTTCAGCTTCCTGGGCATGCCTGTTGAAGTTATCCAGTACTGGTCCTCCTTGCCGATCACAGCTCCCGTTCCCACGTCCGAAGCCATCGGTGTCGGCAGCATACCCTGGAAATTCAGGGTGGGCACTGAGGTACCCAAGAACTTCTTCAAAGAACTGTTCCATTCCGGCTTCCGGTAGCCAGGCGACAAACCAGACCCTGTCCCTGCGGTGCGGTGCGCCGACGCCTGCAGCCGGTAATACGAACGGTTGTACACAGTATCCTGCACCTTCCAGCTGAGACCACACCTCTTCGAATACCATTCCCCCGTTCCATGAAGTAAGACCAAGCACATTTTCTGCCACGACCCAACGGGGCTGTATCTCATGTATTGCCCGGCACATCTGGGGCCAGAGATACCTGTCATCGTCCTTTCCCTGTCTTCTTCCTGCAACAGAGAAGGGCTGACAGGGAAACCCTCCCGAGAGCACATCGATCTTACCTTTCCATTTCGTCCAGTCATATCCTTTAATATTTTCAATTCCCTTTGAGCCCGGCCAGTAATATTTTAATACCCACCTGCAGAACTCATTTATCTCACAATGGAAAACATTTTTCCATCCGCGCCATTCAGCAGCAAGGTCAAAGCCTCCTATACCGCTGAAAAGACTGCCATGCCTCATGATCTTTGTCATGGTCCCTCCTCGCTTTAGAGAGGTTGCCCCAGGGGTGGGCTGCTTGTCGGGAACAAAAGTGGAAATGTGCGGAAATAAAAAATGCTACTTTGGTAGTAGGTACTAAAAATATTTTTCAGTGAACTGATTCTGTTTTGATAAAGAACCGATTTAAATTGAATGTGGGAGAAGGCGTATAATTCAAAATATGCCGAGATTGTCTAAGGGTATAAATATCTTTATACGATAATATTTTTCCTTTAAATTGTTTATTTCAGAAGCTTTGCTTAACTTAGTAATTATTCAAAACCAATGTATTATGGATATGTATAATTACGATGATTATGAAAATAAGCTTGCCGGATGGAACGCTGAAATGATGAGAAAGCACGGATGGTATGCGCATTTTGTGCCTGATGACAATAAATACCCAAATTCAATAAACTATCACACCCACGGCTTGGAGGATAGTTTCGGGCATCCCGATCTGCAGATTTGTTTTCCATTACCGCCCAAAATTGCCCAGAGATCTTTGTTCATATTGTAGATAAGATCAAAGAAGGTAACAACTTTATCCCTGATGTAAAATACCCGGAAATAATTGGCGGTAACCTGTTGGTTGAATTTATCGATGCCATCGAATGTGGCAGATCGGTAAGAAGGGTTATTTTTCCGGATCAAAATGGCTTATATAAAGGGGATGCGTTTAAAGCACAATTTAACCAGGAAAACTTAGGGGAGGAAGAAATATAATGAGCGAGGTAAAGCGAAGACGGACATTTGTCATGGGCGACGTACATGGTGCTTATAAAGCACTAATACAATGTTTACAGCGCGCAGGATTCGATTACGAAAGGGACACATTGATACAGCTAGGAGATATCGCAGATGGTTACGAAGAAGTATACGAATGTGTGGAGGAATTATTGAAAATTAAAAATCTAATAGCAATAAAAGGGAATCACGATGCATGGTTTGAGGATTTTATCGCTACAGACCTACATCCTTCTTTGAGGGATCATGGCGGTAAAGGCACAATAATATCCTATCTTAATCACGCCGGTAAAGAATTAATCTGTATTCCTAAAGGCTCCGGCTTTAAAACATCTTTGAATTCATCAGATATACCTCCTGCGCACAGGCTTTTTTTCACCAGCCAAAAGCTATATCACATTGATCAACAAGGGCGATGTTTTGTTCATGGTGGTTTTAACAGGAATATCCCATTTGATCAGCAAGCCTTTAGTATGTATTATTGGGACCGTGATCTGTGGTTTGATGTAATGGCTCATGGTGCGGTAGGTGGCACAGAGGCGGATTTTGAAACTGAAACTCGTTTCAGGGAAATATATATCGGTCATAGTCCCACTTTAAATTGGGAAACAGATCAACCCATGAAAATACTGAATATTACTAATCTTGACACAGGTGCCGGTAGTACGGCTTTACAAATAAACTTTTAATTCCTAGAGGATACACACAACTTAGGTATGAACAACATACTTACATTCGGATTTACTAAATGCATTATGTTATTTATTTAGTGATAGGATATAGAAATCACAATGTATAATAAAATAATTTTCATACATTCACACTACATATATAAACCAATTCGATGAAATGCAGACCGAACAGGAAAAATTGATAGGAAGCCATCCCGACAACTCTGAATTTTGGGGACAGTGGTTGAGTTATGAAGATATTGAAATTCCTGCTGATAAACCCAATAAAAAACATAGAAAGCTGTTTGAGGAGGATGGACAACGACAAAATGCTATCGAGACAATTGCTAAATGGATAGTAGACCATCACGTTGACTTAAAGAAGATAGAAAGAATCAAAAATAGAAAATCGGAGATTATGGCTAAATATAATATTCCGATCGAAGAATATTTAAATGAGCAAGGGTTCTTTCCTAAATTTGAGACTGTCAGGACTGGCAATGCAACTGAAATTATCCTCACCCAATATCTTCGTATTTCAAGTGGATATGAACTTTTGGCATATAAACTAACATATAATCCTAATGTTGATCAGGCAATGAAAGGTGATGATTGCCTCCTTTTCAATCCTACCGACCTGACATCAAAAATAATAGTTGGTGAGGCAAAATATAGATCTGTCCCGTCGAAAAAAGTACTTAAAGACATGATAGAAAATCTTCAGGATTCCAAAAAGTTACCTATTTCCTTACCTTTTATTTCAAAGCATTTTTCCACAACAGGCGATCAAATAATGGCTGCTAAGATCGACGATCTTCAGTTTGAGGTGAGTAAAGGACGCGTTCCAATTACAAATGTGGGGTTACTCTTAAGTACAAAAGGGTCTTCAAAGAGCAACGATGCTGCTGAACGCGTGGAAGCCGATCTTGAAACAACAAACCCTAATTTAGTTGTGTTATCGCTGGGTGTTGACAATCCTAAAGAAATTCTGGAGCTGGCTTTTGAAAAGGCTGAAGCACTTTTAATACAAATGATATGAACGCGGAAAAAGCACTTGAAATTTATAACCGTATCGAAGCAGATAGCTATTCTTCCAATCTTTTTGCAAGAGCAAATGCTCGCTACATACTATTTGGAGTAAATGAATCTCGTGTTAATTTCCCTCCAGCATTGGAGTCCAATCTTGACAATGGCTCTGAAGCACTTGCATTTTCCTATCTTTCAATAGGCTGTACATTGGCGGAAGAAGGAATATTTGATAATCGTACCAGACATGCTTTGGATATGAGACTGATGTTTCAATTTCCGAAGGTCTATTTAAAAGTTCGCTTTGGTCCACAATTCCATCTATCTTAAGTAAAAACTATGCGAAGACAGTTAAGACCTTTATTTCTAATCTTATTTTCGGCAGGAAACCAATAATTGAATTATTTTCAGCACAACGGGCCACCTTACCGCTAATAAATGCCAATAGAGGAGCGGTAATCAGTCTTCCAACAAGTAGCGGTAAAACACAGGTTGCAGTTCTTGCAATCCTGAAATGTCTTTGCGAAAATACTGGATCAAAGGTCCTTTATATAGCGCCGTATCGATCCTTAGCTTTTGAAGTGGAAAATGCCCTGAAAGAATCTTTTGATGTACTTAATTTTGAAACATCTCAACTTTATGGAAGTGGCCAGTTTGGGAAATTGGATAATATTATTATTGAGGAGGCCAATATTCTGATCGCCACCCCCGAAAAATCGAAAGTTATATTGCGTGCTAATGAAACAATATCTGAATGTATAAAGTTGGTTATAATTGATGAGGGACATTTATTGGATGAGTCCCAACGGAATGTAAAAAATGAATTATTTGTAGAAGAACTGAAAATACACATAAAGAAAAACAATGGGACAATAATATTGCTCTCTGCTGTCCTACCAAATTCAGAGGATTTAGCTAAATGGATTACTGACGATAGTAAATATACAGTGTCTGAAACAGAACGCCTAGCCCGACAAAGACTGGGTATCCTAGAATTTAGCCGCAACTCGGTTTCACTTGAATGGCTTGGAGAAGAAAGAAGCTTCAATACAAATTTCATACGTTCAATTCCACCAAAAAGAAAAAAGGGACGTATTTATCCCAACGATAAGGCACATGCTGTTGGAATGACAGCATTACGTCTAAGTGAACAGGGTAAATCTGTATTGATATTCACTTCAAGAGCAAGAAGTGTTGGAACATATGCAAAGGCAATATTGAAATCATTAGAATTGTTATACAATGATGTCGAAGATCACAATTGGACTGACAAGGATGCTTGGGAAGAACTGAAGTTATTATGTTATGAGTATTCGTTTGATAAAAACATTGAACTTCTGGCTTTTGCAAAAAAAGGTATTCTGTGTCATTATGGAAACATTCATAAGGACATTAAATCTGTTTTGGAACGATTAATGAAAAATGGAAATCCAAGGATCATTGTAGCGACTATGACACTTGGGCAAGGTGTAAATCTTGGAGTTTCAACTGTAATACTTGCTGATACTGATTATTATGATGCTGATGAAAAAATCTGGAAGCCAATTACAAGTAACGAAGTTTGGAATATAATAGGCCGAGCTGGCAGAGCATTTCAGGATGTTGAGGGAAAGGTCCTTTTTGCAATACAGGATAAAATAGATCGCAAAATAGCAATGAATTATATTTCAACTCCACCTAAAAATGTCTTAAGTGGTTTATTATTAAAAATTGCATTTATAAAACGGATATCCAAGGAATGTAAAGTGGAATTTTCAGATCTCCTTGAATTAATTGCCAATAATGATTTCAGTAAGTTTCAGAAATTTCATTTTAAACGAACTGGGAAATATGTAGACGATGAATTCTATGAGATATTTGATTGGATAGACGATTCCATACTTTCATTAAACTCACTTTCTGAGCAAAATGAAGAAAGTATAGATAATGTAATCAGAAGTACACTTGCCTATATGCAGGCATCAGCTACAAATGGTATTACAGGTGACGAAGTACTTGATTTTCTAAAAGCAAGATACAAGGCTATAGAAAAATTGGTTGTTTCCTCAGCGAACAATGCCCATCTTTTGCTTTCAAGTCTTCCTTTAGCATCTGCAATTGCTTTAGATGGGGAGTATGATAGAATATTACAGTATGGAAACAATTTTTTAAAATCACCACAAGCTTTAAGCAATAAGATCCGCCTTTTGAAAGAAATTGAAGAAGTAGTATTCACTTTCCCATCATTTACATTCAGATCGAATCGAAATATACCTCAAGATCTTTTAGATGAAGCAAGAATCTTATGGATTTCGGGAAGTAGTCTCTCTATGGGTTCAAATATTGGTAAAATAATTAAAATTTGTAACGGATATTTCAGTTTTACTATTTCTTGGGTTGTTGGAGCTATTGCTAACAAATGTAAGACTGCAGGGGAGGATGAATTGGCAAATGTATTTGAAGATCTATCTCTTTCTTGTGAACTTGGCCTACCAAATATCGATGCAGCAAAAATTTATCTAGCTGGGGTTAAATCGAGAATTGCCGTAATGGATATTTATGATTCTCGTTCATTTAAACAACATAATGGTAGTGAAATGAATATTCGTCAGACTAAGAACTGGATTAATGATTATACTAATAAACTGAAATCGGAGGTGACTGAAGATATTACAAAACGCTGGCTGGATTTTGTCAGCTCTGAAATCAAAAGGAATCAAAAATATAAGCATCCAAAATTCTCTGATTTCATTTTACCAGGACATCCGGATCTAATAACAAATAGGTTGTATGTTAAGACCATTGACCATAAAACATTCTATCTTTCAAGTCCTGATTATACGGAGAGTTTTCCTATAAATAGTTCTAAACAGTGGCCCTTTGCGAACTTTGCGAACTCAATGAATTATTACTTTGAATATACAGATGACAGTTGGAAATTAGTTAAACAGGCATAGTATAAGCTATCATAGTCTTTTGTGAGCTTGTATTGATAAGAGGGTAAATCAGAAATCATATTTGATTATTGATTGCACCTTCCAGTTCTTGAAGCCGATGGATATATTGCTCGAACCAGTGATTGCCGGCATTCGCCCTTGCCGCGGCAAGATGGGACTCAATAAATTTGGGAATATCATGAATCACAGCATAGCCGTTATTATATTCTTTTATTAGAATAGGCGTTTCTTTGAAGAAGGTTTCGAGTCGGGAGACTTCATTGTTCCATTCTTGTAAAGTCATGAGCTATTTTTAGTTTTTATAACCTATATCTTAATGAAATAGCGCGCCAGATATCTTGTGCGAATTCGGAATCTTCACCATGCTCAAATGTCCATCTGCCGTTGCTTTTAATTAATTTCTGAACAAAACCATCCAGAAGTATTTCGATCTCTTTTAAATCCTTATTTATTTCCTTCTTTAAAACCTTTATCTCGAAATCCCTGGTCTTATAAGTAATCCGAAAAACCTGACCATTGAAAGGGTTGTTAAGTAGAGCAATTGTATCTTCCATAATTCTAAAGGTAAATCTAAAGAAATTCGAAGTTATTAAAAAGATTACGGACTATACTGCGATCGTTAATCAATATATAAGCTTAACTGATGAAGAATAAAAAACTATTAAACTTTCTAAATACCCAAATTAGTTATGCTTAGAAAAATTTTGATCTTACATACAGTGGAACTATTTTTGAAACTATTTTTTAAAAATAATTAACGTAAGAAAATTGATGATAAACGATTTTAGCTTATCTTTGTAGTAAATAAGTTCTTTAAATCCATTCAAATCGGATCAAAAAAAATGGGACCCCTTTCAGGACCCTCCGATTTACACGCTTCACATAAGAGACTGATAATTAGTAAATAATAAGGGTCCACTGGAATCCCAGCGGGATCACAAGCCACTCCAAAAGAGTGGCTTTTGCTATTTCAGCTTGTGACGTAGCAGGAAAACCAGCCGAGCCGAAGTGCTAACGGTGGATCAAGCTGAATTCTTGGGGGGAAGTGTTAAAAATTTCTTAGTTTAGCGTCCTTAATACAGATATCCCTTGCAAGAAGCCGAACGTAAATTACTCTCCTTATTGATGCCCGAAGGGCTTT